>VFQU01000028.1_pt1 | contig 257904 bp, 232 predicted proteins | sample 3512311 | NCBI WGS metagenome assembly VFQU01 (sample SAMN10412377, study PRJNA504923) | tailings metagenome | isolation source: Relicate 3 Philex TSF3 active mining site | place: Philippines: Tuba, Benguet | collected 2017-08-29 | reverse complement strand
GCTGACGCGCCCGCTGGCGTCATAGGCCTTGACGACGACCTTGCGCGTGTTGGCCTGATCCGCGTTGTCGAAGCTGCGCACCATCACCGGGCGCCATAGCGCGTCGTAATAGGTCTGCGTCCTGGCCTGGCCCTTGGACAGGGTGTGCACCCAGTGGCCGATCGGCAGGCCGAACTGGGCGACGCCGCTTCGCACAAAGCTGGCGCTGCTGGCCGTGAAGCCGGCCGGCGGCGTGACGCTGCTGATGCGGCCCATGCTGTCATAGCCATAGCCGGTGGCGATGCCGTTCTCGTCGGTGACCTGGGTGATCCAGCCCTGGGCGTTGACCAGCGCCGACTCGGTGCTGCCGTCGGCATGCACGACGCTGCGCGGTACGCCGCGGTGCCAGTTGCTCAGCGTGGTGGTGTTGCCCTTGCCGTCGGCCACGGTCTTCAGCGTGCCGCGCTGGCCGCCGGCCACCGCGGCGCTGGTCTCCCAGCCCAGGGTCTGCTGCACGGCGCCGAAGGCCTTGTGCGTCAGCGGCAGCGCGTAGCCGGCGTCGTAGCTGGTTTCCTGGGGCACCAGGGCGCCGACGCTGACCTTGCTGACCTGACCGACCACCCACAGCGCGAGGTTGTCGTGGTACTGAGTGAGCTCGGTGCGCGTCGGGTTGCCCGGCAGGCTGCTGGACAGCGTGACCTTGGTGGGGCGCTGGAAGTTGTCCAGGCAGGGCTTGCCGGTGGCGGCGCAGTCGTTGTCGACGGTCCAGTCGAAGTTCACGCCCTGCTGCGCGGTGCGCGTCTTGAGCAGCGGCCGCGGGTACTCGGCGGTGAACTGATCGCCACGGTTCTGCGGGCTGGTGCCGACCTTGCTCGGGTAGGGCTGGCCGCTGGTCGCGTAGTCGTAGCTGTGGGTGAGGGTGCGCAGGGCCGCGCCGGCGGTGCTGCGGGTCTCCGTCAGCAACTTGCCTTCGTTGTACTTGTAGCTGTTGCCGAAGACATAGCTACGGGTATGACCATCCGGGTCGGTGATGCTGGTCAGGCGCGTCCCAGCGCAACTGTCGCTGGTGCAGAGGGCGTCAAGACAACTGGAGCTCTGGCAAATCGGCTGGGTATGGCCGGCCGGCAGCGCATGGCTCGACGTGCCATTGGTGACGTAGGTCCATGTTCCAGTGCTCAATCCCGGGCCTTCAATCGTGCGGCTCTTGAGAGTGAGCGCCGCCCAGCGATACCCGATGTAAGGAAAGTCGTCCGACTGTGTGCTGTTCGGGTGACTGACGGGCGTCCAGTTGACGCAGATGCGCGGAACATTGGTCCGGCCCAGCAAGCTAGGCCCGATGGTGAAGGTGCCCTTGGCACCGGAAGGGCTGGTGATGCTGCCAACGATGTCGCCGGAAATGACAACCACAGGCGTGGTGCAAGTTCGGCTGGCCTCGTCACCGCTGGAGTGCTGGATTTCAGCCACAGAGAAAGCAGCGAAATCGATGGCCCAATGGCTGGCATCGGGCAGGTTGACGCGGCTCAGTGACTGTCCGTTGTACTGGTAGGTCCAGGTCCGGCTGCCGTCGCTGACGGAGCTGATGCGCCCAGTGCCGTCGTATTGAATCGTCAGGCTTCGACCGTCGCTGGCGCTGATTTGCGTCAGCCTGGCGCGTTGGTTGAAGGCGTTGCTGTAGGCGTAGCTAACCCAATTGCCGAAACGGTCCTCAATGCGCGTCGGGTAGAGGACATTGCGCCGCCGCGTGACATGCCAGTAGGCCACGTAGCCGTCGTCATAGCGCACCATCGGCTTGCTGAACGGCGCTTCCTCATACTGGGCCATCTGGTCAAACCAGTACTTGGTGCCGTCTTTGGTGATCGCCAAAAAGCCTTGACCAGTGCCGTTCGCGATGCTGGGCAAACAGCTGAAGTAGGTGCCACCCGCTGTCAACCAGGTCCAGGGTCCGCCCGCACTTGGCACAGGCTGCGCGCCGTTGGTGGCCAGCAGCATCTCGCCACCACCCGGCATGTCGGCGTGGTTGCCGGCCCAGTATTCGGCTGGGGTCACCGCTCCGATCGAGGGGGGCGCGCCAGAACTGCACCGTTGATCGTGCCAATTGGGGCCAAAGATGCCACTCAGGCGCGGGAGATCCAGTTCCCAGTCGGCGAAGGGATGGTCTCGGCCGATCAAACCGGCAACACCTCGCTCGCCAGCGTTGAATTTGCGAGCGACCGCCACGGGCAGCGAGTTGTTGCCGGGCAACGAGACGTCCGTCGCGGCGAACGAGAGCGCGCCGGAATAGAGGTCTACGTGATCGCCGAACACCGCGTCAGCGCTCAAGGCCGAGATCGACTGCCTGGACTTGATTTGCTTGTCGTAGTCTTCCCAAGGCAACTTGGCGGTCGCGGTGGCCGACGAGAGTGCCGTTCGCCCCTTCGAAGCCTTCGGGGGACTGAGGCTGCGCCAACATGGCGGCGCAGCCAATCGACCGTCCGCTAAGTCCTGCACTTGAGCCTCATTGAGCAAAGGGCAAAGCTGCTCGGCTTCAAGCAGGGCGGCCTCGGAAGGCATGAGGCCCTGCAACAAGGGGTCGTCCAGCGGTGAATGGACCGGCTCGGCCACTTGCGCGCTGGCCTGGCCCAGCGCGAGTCCGGCCAGCAGGCTGACAAGCATTCGGCTCAGGCTCGACTTCTTGATCTTCATGTTGTTTGCTCCCTGGATGGCGTGCGCGACGATCTGGGGCCTGTGCGGCGGCGCACTGGCGCTCGGCTATAGCGCGCTTGTGTTCTCATTCCCGCCCTTGGCGGATCGGCGTGGCTTGCGCAGGTCTATCGTTGCTGGGGTCCACCGCCCCTGGGACTTGGCCGTCGACCGGGGCTGGGCAACGGGGCAAGAAGCGCCCACCGAGCGGCAGTCAACCTTGCTTGAGGCGTCCGTCGCCCCCAATGTCGATTCACGCGACCTCCCCGTCAGTTCTCGGCGTTATTGGCCCAGCGTCTGCGTAGCGCTTTTGGGCGGGCAGTGTCTCTGCGCGCGCGGTGACAGCACCGTTAAGGGGATGCCCTGACGACAGGCTTTCATTCGCAAGCTGTCGTAACCGGAGACCTTGTTCTAGGGGGGGGACTCAGCCCTCGCCCTCGGCACTCACCGGCGGCGGCGTGACCAGCGGGAAGCGGCCCAGCTCGCCCGGCGCCGCATGGCGCTCCAGCTCGGTCTGCAGGTCGACGACCTTCCACAGATGGGCCAGCGCCGCCTTGGCGTCGCCGCGCTTTTCGAGCAGGCGCGCCAGCTCCAGATGCGCGAGGCGCTGCTGCGGCTTGCTGGCGATGCGCTCGGCCAGCATCAGCCCATGCTCGGCGCTGCGGATCGCGCCGGCCTCGTCGCCGCGGGCCAGCGCGATCGCCGTCCAGGTGCGGCTGGCCTCAGCCTCCAGCCAGTGGTGCTGCAGGCGGCCGGCGATGTTCAGCGCCAGCCGGCAGTCGGCGCTGGCCAGCGGCCATTGCCCGCGGGCCAACGCGGCGCGCGCCAGATACCAATGGCATTCGGCCTCGAACTCGCGGTGCCGGCCGCGGCGCGCGGCGGCCAGCGCGTGGCTGAACTGGCGCTCGGCGTCCTCCAGCTGGCCGCTCTCCAGATGACCGACGCCGAGGTTGAGCGCCACCTTGGCGAGCAGATAGCTGTCGCTGGCGGCGCCGGGCAGGCTTTGCAGGCGCTTGAGCGCGTCGCGCTGGAAGCGCAGGCCGGTGTGCCAGGCACCGAGCGCGTAATGGATCTGGCCCAGGCCGACACGGGCGACCACGCCAACCCGGCCGTCGCCACCGCTCTCGGCCAGGTCGACGGCGCGCGACCATTGCTCGGTGGCGTCCAGGTAATTGCCCTGCTGGTAGGCGACGCGGCCGAGGGCCTCGGCAACCCGCGCCGCCTGCAGGCTCATGCCGGCGCCCGCCGCGGCCTGGGCCGCCAGCTGCAGGGCCGGCAGCAGTTCCAAGGCCCGGCCGCGGGCCTCCAGCAGGTAGAAGCGCAGATAGAGCGCGTCGACCGCGCAGGCGGTCTCGCCCGCCGCCCAGCGCTGCTGCTGCAGGCGCTCCAGGCGGCTGGCGGCACAGTCCGGGTGGCGTTCGGCGACCCGGGCCAGGCGCAGCAGCACCTCGCTCAGGCCTTCGGCAGTGGCGGGATAGGCAAGACTCACGGGCGCAAGGATAGCGGCTGGCGATCGAGGACCCGGCTTGCTGGTCATGCATTGGTCTGCTCGGCGCCGGCGCGGATTACGATGCGCTGGCGCTGTCTTTGCATTGCCTGAAGCACAGGTCAGCATCCACTCAGATACCAATTGACCACCATCGATGTTGGTATTAGAGTGGTATTCATGGTTGCCGCCCCTTCTCATTCCAGCGCCCGTTGGCGCGTCGCCGTCGATGGCGGCGGGACGAACACCCGGCTGCGCCTGCACGATCTGACCGGCCGCCGCCTTGGCGAAGGCCGGGCCGGGCCCTCGGCCCTGGGCCAGGGCGCCGAGCCCGCCTGGGCGGCGATTGCCGCCGCGCTGGCCGATGCGGCCCGGGCCGCCGGCCTGCCCACGCCTCCCTGGAGCGAATGCGAACTCGGACTCGGCCTGTCCGGCGCGAACTCGCCGCCGCTGCGCGAGGCCTTTCTGGCCGCAGCGCCGGCCTGCGCGCGCCTGATGCTGGCCAATGACAGCGATGCCGCCCTGCTCGGCGCCCATGGCGGCCGGCCCGGCGTCTTGCTGATCGCGGGTACCGGCTCGATCGGCGAGGTGCTGCGGCTGGATGGCAGCCGCGCCCAGGCCGGCGGCTGGGGCTGGGTGAACGGCGACGAGGGCAGCGGCGCCTGGCTGGGCCTGGCGGCGATGCGCCATGCGCAGCGCGCCTTCGACGGCCGCGAGCGCGCAGGTCCGCTGGCCCTGCAGATCTGGCAGCTCGCACGCAGCGAAACCGGCAAGCCTGATGGCGCCGATGCCTTTCTCGCCTGGTGCGCGGCCGCTGGCCAGCAGCGCTACGCGACCCTGGCGCCCCTGGTCTTCGAACGCGAGGCCGACGACGCCACCGCCGCCCGCCTGATCGCCCAGGCGATCACCGAACTGGAGCAACTCGCCCGCGCGCTGGACCCCGAGGGCCAGCTGCCGCTGGCGCTCTGCGGCAGCATTGCCGAACGCCTGGCACCCCGCCTGGCCGACGAGGCGCTGCGCCGCCGCATCGTGAGCCCCGAGGGCGACGCGATGGACGGCGCCCTGCTGCTGCTCAACCGACAACCTGAAGCGAACCCCTGATGGCCACGCTGCCCTTTGACTTCCAGCCCGATCCCGAGGCCGCCTCGCCGCTCTATCTGCAGCTGGCCCAGGCCCTGGCCAAGGCGATCAACGACGGCCGCTACCAGGCCGACGAGGCCCTGCCCTCGGAGCGCCTGCTCGCCGAGGAGCTGAACCTGTCGCGCGTCACCGCGCGCAAGGCCATCGAGCGCCTCGCCGAACAAGGCCTGATCCTGCGCAAGCGCGGCTCGGGCAATTACATCCGCCCACGCCTGGAGCAGCCGCTGACCCGGCTGACCGGCTTCTCCGAGGAGCTGCACCAGCGCGGCTTCGTGCCGGGCTCGCGCTGGCTCAAGCGCGGCTTCAGCGCCGCCGCGCCCGACGAGCAGCTGCAACTGGAGCTGCATGCCGGCGAGCGCGTCGCCCGCCTGGAGCGCCAGCGCATGGCCGACGGCGTGGTGATGGCCTACGAGGTCAGCGTGCTGCCCGAGTCGGCCCTGCCCGACCCCGAGGCGGTCAGCGCCTCGCTGTATGCCCACCTGGCGAAGAACGGCAAGGCGCCGGTGCGCGCGCTGCAGCACATCCGCGCGCTCAATGTCGACGCCAAGCTGGCCACGCTGCTCGAGGTGCCGGTCGGCGCCGCGGTGCTTTTCATCACCCGCGTCGGCTACCTGGCCGATGGCAAGGCGGTGGAACTGACGCACAGCTACTGCCGCAGCGACTACTACGACTTCGTCGCCGAGATGCGTCGTGACTAGTTCTTCGCTCCCCCCCTACCGGCTTCGCCGGCCCCCTCAAGGGGGCGCCGCCAGTGGCCCGGCAAAGCCGGTTCCACGGCGGCCGCTTGATGAGCGGCGCCATGCGTCGGGATGCGCGCAGAACCTGCAGGTGGGGCCGTGCTGAAAGGGGTATTCCTCACGCCCGCCGGCTTCGTGCGTGGCGGCCTGTCCGTGGTGGACGGGCGCATCGCTGCGATCGAGGGCGAGGCGATCCCCGAGGAAGAAGCCCGCGCCGGCAGCGTCTGGCTGCCCGGCTTCATCGACCTGCATGTGCATGGCGGCGGCGGCCGCGATCTGATGGAGGGCGGCGACGCCGCCGCGGTGATTGCGCGCGTGCACGCCCGCCATGGCACGACGGCGATGCTGGCGACGACGATGACGGCGCCGCCCGCCGAGATCGAGGCGGCGCTGGACGCGCTGGCGCCTCATGTGCAGACCCGCGCAGCCGGCAGCGCGCGCTGGCTGGGCGTGCACCTGGAAGGCCCCTTCATCAGCCCCGAGCGCCTGGGTGCGCAGCCCGACTTCGCGGCGCCGGGCCGGCTCGATGCGGTGCGCGCGCTGCATGCGCGGGCGCCGCTGCGCCTGATCACGCTGGCGCCCGAGCAGGCCGGGCATCTGGAGCTGATCGCCGAACTCGCCGCCGACGGTTTTCGCGTGCAGCTCGGCCACAGCAACGCCAGCTACGACGAGGGCGTGGCCGCGCTGCGCCAGGGCGCCAGCGGCTTCACGCACCTCTTCAACGCGATGAGCCCGCTGCACCACCGCGAGCCCGGCCTGGTCGGCGCGGCCCTGGCGCATGCGCAGCACGCCGAGCTGATCCCCGACCTGCTGCATCTGCACCCGGGCGCCTTGCGCGTCGCGCTGCGCGCCATTCCCGGCTGCTTCTGCGTGACCGACGCGACGGCGGCCGCCGGCATGCCCGACGGCGAGTACCGGCTGGGCCGGCACCGCGTCTTCAAATGCCTGGGCGGCGTGCGCCTCGCCGACGGCACCCTGGCCGGCAGCGCGCTGACCCTGGACCAGGCGCTGCGCAACCTCGTCGGCCCGCTGGGCTTGACGCTGCGCGAGGCCTCGGCCCGCGTGTCGACGATCGCCGCCGATTACCTGGGCCTGGGCGATCGCGGTCGCCTGGCTGTTGGCAGTCACGCCGACCTGGTGCAACTGGATTCCGAGCTGCAGGTGCAGCGTGTGTGGGTCGAAGGAGAAGAGCTTGAGCTCGAGTAGTCTGATGTTGGAAGAGGCGCTGAGTGCGCCGTCCCGCGTGGCCCTGCAGCTGGGTCAGGATGCAGCCGCCTATGCGCGCCTGGCCGAGAGCCTGCGCGAGCAGCCACCGCTGAACCTGCTGACCATCGCCCGCGGCAGCTCCGACCACGCCGCGCATTACCTGGCCTATCTGACGATGGCCCGCCTGGGCCGGCTCGTCACCTCGCTGCCGATGTCCCTGGTCACGCTCTACGGCAGCCGTCTGCATGCCGAGGGCCTGGTCTCCTTCGCCTTCTCGCAATCGGGCCAGAGCCCCGACCTGGTCGCGCCGACGCAGCAGCTGCGCGAGCATGGCGCGCGCACCGTGGCCTTCGTCAACGCCGACGGCTCGCCGCTGGCCGCCGCCGCCGAGCATGTGTTCGCGCTGCATGCGGGAGCAGAGCGCAGCGTCGCGGCGACGAAGAGCTATATCGCCCAGCTGGTCGCCGGCGCCCGCGTGGTTGCGCAATGGCAGCAGGACGACAGCCTGCTCGCCGCCTTGCAGCAGCTGCCGCAGGACCTGGAGCGCGCCGCGCGCTTGAGCTGGAGCGCCGCCGTCGACGCGCTGGTCGGCGCCGACAAGCTCTTCGTGATCGGCCGTGGCACCGGCCTGGCCGTGGCCATGGAGGCGGCGCTGAAGTTCAAGGAGACCTGCGGCATCCAGGCCGAGGCCTTCAGCGGCGCCGAGGTCAAGCATGGGCCCATGGCCCTGGTCGACGAGGGCTACCCGCTGCTCGTGTTCGCGCCGCGCGGCCCGGCCCAGGCCGGCCTGCTGGCCCTGGCCGAAGAGATGCGCGGCCGCGGCGCCCGCGTGCTGCTCGCCGCCCCGGCCGGCAGCGTGCCCGCCGGCACGCCCGACCTGCTGCCGCTGGCCGCCACCGGCCACGAGGACCTGGATCCGATCGCCGTCGTGCAGAGCTTCTACCCGATGGTCGAGGCCCTGGCCCAGGCGCGCGGCCGCAACCCGGACCAGCCCAAGCACCTGGCCAAAGTAACCAAGACCCATTAAGCCGATGAGCGACTTCAACCCCGGCCCGCTGGTGATGGTGGACCTGCCCGGCAAGGTCCTCGACGAGGCCACCGCCGCCTTCCTGAGGGCCGAGGGCATCCGCGCCGTCTGCCTGTTCCGCAAGAACCTCGGCAGCGAGGCCGAGGTGCGCGCGCTCACCACGCAGCTGCGCGAGGTGCTGGGGCCCAAGGGCCTGATCGGTCTGGACCAGGAGGGCGGCTCCGTCGTGCGCTCGACCTTTCTGCCGCAGGCGCCCAGCGCGATGGCGCTCGGCGCCGCCGATGACCCGGCGCTGTCCGAACAGGTCGGCGCCGCGGTCGCGCGCGGCCTGCGCTCCTTGGGCGTGAACTGGAACTTCGCGCCGGTGCTGGACGTCAACAACAACCCGGCCAACCCGGTGATCGCCGAGCGCGCGTTCAGCGACCAGGCCGATGCGGTGATTGCCCAGGCCGGCGCCTGGATGCGCGGCTCGCTGCGCGAAGGCGTGGCCTGCTGCGTCAAGCATTTCCCCGGCCATGGCGACACGCATGTCGACTCGCACCTGGACCTGCCCCATGTCGACAAGAGCCGCGCCGAGCTGGAGCGTTTGGAGCTGCGCCCGTTCAAGGCGCTAGGTGACGCGGCGCCGGCCATGATGACCGCCCACATCGTCTACCCGCAGATCGACCCTGAGCACCCGGCCACCCTGTCCAAGATCCTGATCCAGGGCCTGCTGCGCGACGAGCTCGGCTACCAGGGCGTGGTCATCACCGACGCGCTGATGATGAAGGCGATCGCCGACCGCTATGGCTATGCGAAGGCCGCGGTGATGGCCATCCAGGCCGGCGCCGACATGGTCTTGGCGCAGGGCTCATTGGACGAGCAGCGCCAGTCGATCAACGCGTTGCGCAAGGCCTTTGCCGACGGCAGCCTGAGCCGCGAACAGGGCGAGCGCGCGCAAGCCCGGCTCGATTCGCTGGCTGCTCGCTACCCGCTGCTCGCCGACGATTACGCGCCCGCCCGCCGCGATGCCGACGACCAGCTGATGCACCGCGCCTGGGCCGCCGGACTGACCGCGATCCGCGGCGCCAAAGCCCCCAGCCTGGGTACGCCGCTGCGCGTGCTGGTGCAGGCCGATGTGCCGACCGATATGGTCAGCGAGGCCGGCCCCAAGGCCGAGCAGGTGCTCGCGCTGTTCGACGGCTTTGCCGACGTGCAGCCCCAGGTGTTCGACGACATCGAGCACATGGATTGGGCCCAGGTGCCGGCCGACGGCCGCCACACCGTGCTGGTGTCGACGCGCCGGCATCGCTACGAGCCGCTGGCCCAGGCCTGGAAGCCGGATCTGCACCTGGCCTTGTGGAACCCCTACCAGGCGCTCGATGTGCCCGGCCCGGCCCTGCTCAGCTACGGCTATGCCGAGGGCGCGCTGGCCGCGGTCAAGGCCTGGCTGGAAGGTCGTTCGCCCGCTACCGGACACGCCCTGGAGTCCCTGCAATGAGCAACCCGATCCGCTGGGTCCCCAGCCTGTACTTCGTGCAGGGCCTGCAGTTCTTCGTCGTCATGCTGATCGCCGGCATGATGTTCAAGAACATGGGCGTGGACAACGCGCAGATCGCGCGCTGGACCGGTCTGATCGGCCTGGCCTGGGCCTTCAAGCCGCTGTGGAGCCCCTTCCTGGAGCTGGCGCGCAGCAAGAAGGCGGTGGTCGTCGCGATGCAGTTCAGCGGCGCCGTCGGCCTGGCCCTGCTTGCCGGCGCGCTGCAGCTGCCGGCCTGGTTCGCCGCCAGCATCGCCGTGCTGTTCCTGCTCGCCTACCTGTCGGCCACGCATGACATCGCCTGCGACGGCCTCTACATGGCCAGCCTCAACGAGACCCAGCAGGCGGCGTACGTGGGCTGGCAGGGCGCTTTCTTCAACGCATCGAAGTTCCTCACCCTGGGCGGCCTGCTGGTGCTCGCCGGGCAGCTGGAGAAGGCGGTCGGCGTGTTCAACGCCTGGTCGCTGATCTTCGTGCTGCTGGCCGTGCTGCTGGCCCTGCTGGCCGGCTGGAACGCGCGGGCCCTGCCCAATCCGGTCAACCCCGGCGCCGGCGCGATCAGCGCGAGCAGCATCGCCGGCACGCTGCGCGAGGTGGTCAAGGACTTCCTGGCCAAGAAGGGCATCTGGCTCTTCATCGGCTTCATCGTGCTGTTCCGTTTTGCCGAAGGCCAGGTGCAGACCATCGGCCCGCTGTTCCTGCTGGAGGCCCGCGACAAGGGCGGGCTGGGACTGACCACGGCCGAGGTCGGCGGCGTCTACGGCACCGCCGGCACGGCGGCATTCCTGGTCGGCAGCATCCTCGGCGGCTACTTCACCGCCTGGCTGCGCCTGCGCCGCGCCATGCCCATCCTGATCATCGCGATGGCGGTGCCGAACATCGTGTTCTGGTGGCTCGCCAGCCAGCAGCCCAGCGATCTGTGGACCATCGGCCTGGCGATCTCGGTGGAGATGGCCGGCTATGGCTTCGGCTTCGTCGGCATGATTCTTTTCATCATGCAGGTGGTCGCGCCGGGCCGCTTCCAGACCGCGCATTACGCGCTGGGCAGCGGCGTGATGCAGCTGGGCTTCATCTTCAGCAAGACCATCAGCGGCGATCTGCAGCTGGCCATGGGCTACGAGAACTTCTTCTTGTGGACCCTGTTCGCCGGCCTGCCGGTGCTGCTGCTGATCCCCTTCATCCGCTTCCCGCAGCCGGCCGCGCCGCCGCCGGTCGAGGCCCCCGAAAGCCAGCTCGCCTGACCATGCTCACCGCCACCGCACTCGCCGCTGCCGCGCTGTTCTTCGACGACTTCAGCCACGCCGATGTCCAGGCCCTGCAGCAGCAGGGCGGCTGGCAGTTGCGCAGCGCCGTCGGTCACCCCGGCCTGCCCGGCGCGCGCTGGGGCGGCATCAGCCTGGTCGACGATCCGGCCCGGCCCGGCAACCGCCTGCTGCGCATGAGAGCCCAGACCGATGGCACGCCGGCCGGCACCGAGCAGGCCCAGCTCTGCCACCAGCGCAAGCTGCTGGTCGGCACCTATGCGGCACGGGTGCGCTTCTCCGACCAGCCGGTGAGCGGCGCGGACGGCGACCCCATCGTGCAGACCTTTTACGCGGTCGCGCCGCTGCGCCATGACTTCGACCCGCTGTTCAGCGAGGTCGATTTCGAGCACCTGCCCAATGGCGGCTGGGGCAGCGAGAAACCACGCCTGTACGCGATCAGCTGGCAGACCGTGCGGATCGAGCCCTGGCTGGCCTACAACGCCTCGCACGAGGAGATGGGCGCGCTGAACGGCTGGCAGGAGCTCTTGATCCAGGTCGAGCCGGCCCGCGTGCGGCATTGGCTGAACGGTCGGCTGATCCATGAGTCCACCGGCCGCAATGTGCCGGTTCAGCCCATGGCCGTGCAGTTCAATCTCTGGTTCTCGCCCGGCGGCCTGCTGCCGCCATCGAGCGAGCCACGGGTCTGGGTGCAGGACCTCGATTGGGTGCTGCATGTGCCGGATCGCTCGCTGGACCCGGCCGCGGTGCGCGAGCAGGTCGCTCGATTGCGTGCCGCCGGCGTCCAGCAGCAGGACGGCATCAGTCGTCAGCCGCTGGACAACGCCTGCAATTTCTGAGGGCGCCGATCAGTCGCGGTGCTTGTCGCGGCCATGGCCCTTGCCAGGGTGGTCGCGTCGGTCGTCCCAGCGCTCATCGCGTCGATCGTCCCGACGGTCGGCACGCCGCTCGTCACGACGGCCCTCGCGGTAGCCGTCCCGGTAGGCGTCGCGCCGATCGCTGTGGCGCACATGGCGCTCGTACCACTCGTCCTTGACGAAGTAGACCGGCACGCCACAGGCGTCGTAGCGATGGCAATGCTTGCGCCAGTTCTTCTGATGGCCCGGCGGCACCCAGAGGTAAACCGGCTCGACGCGGCGCGGCTGCTTGATCACATAGACCGGCTGCGGTGAGACCAGCACCGGCTGGGGGAAGCGACCGATGTCGATGCGGCCGTAGACCCCCGGCTGGCTGATGCCGATGGACACGCCGACATCGATGTCGGCGGCCGGGCTGGCGGCGCTGATCAGCAGGGCGGTGGCGGCCATGGCGGCGCGGATGCTGCGGTGCATGCTGCACTCCTTGTGGACAACGGGACGGGGAGACTAACGCCACAACCCGACCGCCGGCCGACCGGCGTTACATCCGTTGACAGCGCGCTCAGCTGCCGATCAGCCCACCGTCCCGCTTGCGGATGACCACGGTAGCCGAGCGCGGCCGGCCATCGGGGCGCTGGTCCGGCCAGTTGCTGAACAGGCGCGGGTTGGCCGGGTCGCTGCGGTCGCCCGGGGTTTCGCCCGGGTGCTGGATGTTGACGAACATCGTGCGGCCGTCGGGCGTGATGTCGCAGCCGGTCACCTCGGCGCCCGGCGGGGCGACCAGGAAGCGGCGGATCTCGCCCGTCGACGGATCGGCGGCCAGCATCATGTTGTTGCCCAGGCCGGCGACTTCCTTGGGGCCGAGCTCCCCGGCGGTCGGGTCCTGCTTCAGGTAGGCGACGCCCACCCCCATGTCGGCGCTGCTCATGTCGGTCTGGATCCAGAGCACGCCGCGGGCATCGGCGAACAGGCCGTCGGGGCAGGCAAAGGCGCTGGTGTTCACGTCGCCCTTCATCTGCCCGCGGGCGTCGGCACGCTCGGCGCGGGGATCGCCGGCCAGCACGAAGTGCGACCAACTGAAGGCTTCGCCGTCGAAATCGCCGTCTTCCTTCCAGCGAATGATGTGGCCGCCGACATTGTTTTCGCGCGGGTTGGCGGCATCGACCGCCGGCCGGCCGGCCGCACCGCGCTGGTTGTTGTTGGTCAGCGTGCAATAGACATTGCCCTGCGGGTCGACGGCGATCCACTCGGGCCGGTCCATCTTGGTCCCGCCCAGTCGGTCGCTGGCCTGGCGCGCCTTGACCAGCACCTCACCCTGATCGGCGAAGCCGTTCTCCGGGGTCAGGCCGTTCTGGCCATGGACCAGGGGCAGCCAGCGCCCGCGGCCATCGGCGTCGAAGCGCGCGACGTAAAGCGTGCCAACGTCGAGCAGACCGCGGTTGGCCCGGAAGCCGCCGGGCTGCATGCGGCCGCTGGAGACGAATTTGTAGATGTACTCGAAGCGCGCGTCCTCGCCGCTGTAGACCACGGCACGACCGTCCCGGGTCATGGCGACGGTCGCGCCCTCGTGCACCGCGCGGCCCAGGGCCGTGCGCTTGACCGGCGTGCTGGTCGGGTCGTAGGGATCGAATTCGACCACCCAGCCGAAGCGATGCGCCTCGTTCGGGTGCAGCGTCATGTCGAAGCGCTCGTCGTGCTCGACCCAGCGGTAGCCCCATTGCTCGCCGGCACGCACGCCCCAGCGGACCTGGTCGGCGTTCGGCCGGTTCGGGCCGCGGAAGTAGCCGATGAAGTTCTCTTCGCCGGCCACATAGCTGCCCCAGGGGGTGCGCGCGGCGGCGCAATTGCTGAAGGTGCCCAGCACGCGGCGGCCGCTGGGGTCGGCAGCGGTGCGCATCAAGGGGTGGCCGGCGGCCGGACCGCTGATCTCGTGGGGCGTGCTGGCGGTGATGCGCCGCGCGTAACGCGAGGGGCTGACCAGGCTCCAGCGACCATCGGCCTGCTGGCGGATCTCGATGACCGAGAAGCCATGCGCCGCCTGGCTCTTGGCGACCTTGTCGGCATCCCAGTCCAGGCCGCCGTCCTTGAACAGCAGGCCGTGGTCGGCGTACTCGTGGTTCATCACCAGCAGACCATGGGTCGACGAGCCGTCGATGGGGAAGAAGCCCATGCCGTCGTGGTGCATGCCCATCTGCAGGGCCTGGTCGGCGGCGCTGTTGCTGCCGTCAAAGCGGAACGCCGGTTGGCCAGCGGCACTGCCCACCGGTTCGCCCCAGGCGGCCATGACCTGGGCGCTGTAACCCTCGGGCACCGTGACCGTGTCGGCCTGGCTGATCGGCACCGGCTTGAAGCCGAGCAAGGGGCCCCGGGCGGAGGGTGCGCTCGCGCAGCCGGCCAGCAAGGCAGAGACCGCACCGGCTTGCACCGCCAGGGGGCTCAGCAAGCCGCCGACGGCGGCCCCCAGACCGCCGCGCAGCCATTGCCGGCGCGCCGGGTCGGACAGCTCGTGGATCGAGGGGTTGGAGGAGCGGTTGCTGTCCTCCATGCTGCTGAAGTCCTTGGCCATGACGGTCTGCCGTTAAAGGGCGCGAGTGTGAACGGACTTCGGGTCAGCGATGTGACAGCGCGGTGTCAGCGCTCGGCGCGACCCGGCAGGTGGCGGAAGGTGATGCGACCCTTGGTCATGTCATAGGGCGACATCTCCAGTGCGACGTTGTCGCCGGCGAGGATGCGGATGTGGTGCTTGCGCATCTTGCCGCTGGTGTAGGCGATCAGTTGATGCCCGTTGTCGAGGGTCACCCGATAACGCGAGTCGGGCAGGACTTCATCGACCTTGCCACGCATCTCGATCAATTCTTCCTTGGCCATCGAAACTCCGAAAAGGTAAGAGATGAAAGCAAAAAGGCCGGGGGGCGCCTCGCGGCGCCGACCCGGCCCATTCAACCCAGCTGCAGCAATTACAGCGGGCGGATGTTCGCGGCTTGCGGGCCCTTCTGGCCAGGCACCACGTCGAATTCAACGCGTTGGTTTTCCTGCAGGCTCTTGAAGCCCTTGCCGGTGATCGCGCTGAAGTGCGCGAACAGGTCTTGGCCGCCGTTGTCCGGGGTGATGAAGCCGAAGCCCTTGCCGTCGTTGAACCACTTGACGGTGCCGGTTTGCGAGGTGCTCATGCGAGTCTTTCTATCGATCAGTCTGAAGTACTAGGGTGAATCCGCGCCGGCCTTCCGACCTGCGCTTCGCTCTTCCTGCCCCAAAACATCAAACACCGAAAACCTGTGGCCTGTTGAGGAGCCACGACCCGAGAACTCAAGGTCCAGAGCGGCAAAGCGGGCGGGATTGTCGTCGGAATTTGGCTCGCTGCGAGTCAATCGATGGCGCTTTGCTTGATCTGACGTTGCAGCAGCGCAAAGAAACGGTCGTAGAACACGCCGGCGTGGATGGTTTCGCTGGCCACCTTGACCAGCGAATCCTCGGTCGAACCGACCGGCACCGAGATCGAGCCGATCGCACTGACGCCCAGCGACGCCGAGTTCGAGCTCTTCTTCAGCACGTATTTGTCCTGCTGGGCGCTGACGAAGACGGTGGCCACGGACTCGCTCTCGGCGGCACAGACGATGTGAAAGCTCAGTTCGACGTGGACCTCGCCCTCGGGCTGGAAGCGCTTGGCGGCCTGCACCAGCCGGCTCTCGGCCCGCGTCACCACATAGCCCTGGCTGAGCAAGGCGCGGCGCGCCGCCTCGCAGGCCTGACCGACCGGCGCATCGACCAGGCGGGAGTGCTTCTCGTCGGCCTGAAAGGTCTCCCGCGTGTAGACCGGCGGGATGGCCTTGCCGCCGAGCAGCGGCTTGGAGCTGGTGCAGCCGGCCAGCAGCGCGAGGAGGAGCAGGACAAGGGAGCGCATCACGGACAAGACTGTACCCAGGGTGATGGGCGGCCCGCGTTCCCGCATGGGCGCCGGGCGTGCCGCGGTGGTCGAATCCCGGCCCATGTCCGCCTCCCTGCTGCTGCTCGCCGTCGTCATCGCCTACTTCGGGCTGCTGCTCTGGGTCGCCCGCTGGGCCACGCGGCGCGGCGGCGCGGCGAACAACGAGAGTTTCTTCATCGGCAACCGCAGCAGCCATTGGCTGCTGGTCGCCTTCGGCATGATCGGCACCTCGCTGTCCGGCGTGACCTTCATCTCGGTGCCGGGCAGCGTCGGGGCGAACGCCTTCAGCTATTTCCAGATCGCGCTGGGCCAGTTCGTCGGCTACGCGCTGATCGCCTTCGTGTTGCTGCCGCTGTATTACCGGCTGCGCCTGACCAGCATCTACGCCTACCTGGGCCAGCGCTTCGGTGTCGAGGCGCAGCGCACCGGTTCGGTCTTCTTCATCGTCTCGCGCCTGCTCGGCGCCACCGCCCGGCTCTACCTGGTGGTGCGCGTGCTGCACGACGGCCTGCTCGCGCCGCTCGGCCTGCCCTTCTGGGTGGCGGCGGCGGCCTTCGTGCTCGTCATCCTGCTCTACACGCTGGACGGCGGCGTGAAGGCCATCGTCTGGACCGACACCCTGCAGACCAGCGGCATGCTGATCGGCCTGGTCGCCTGCAGCTGGCTGGTGCTCGACGCGCTGCAGCTGGCACCGCTGCAGGCCTGGGGCTTGATGAGCGAGCAGGGCCTGAACCAGGTCTTCCACCATGACCCCGACAGCCGCCTGTTCTGGGCCAAGCAGCTGGTCGCCGGCATGGCCATCGCCGTTGCGATGACCGGCCTGGACCAGGAGATGATGCAGAAGAACATCTCGGTGCCGCGCCTGCGGGATGCGCAGAAGAACATGCTCTTGATGAGCACGCTGATGCTGGGCGTGATCTTCCTCTTCCTGTTGCTCGGCGGCCTGCTGCAGCTGTTCGCGTCGCAGAACGGCATGGCGCAGCGCGGCGACGCGCTGTTCCCCGTCGTGGTGTTTCAACAGCTGCCCCTGCTGGCCCAGGCGGTCTTCGTCATCGCCCTGGTCTCGGCCCTGCTGCCCAGCGCCGACGGTGCGCTGACCGCGCTGACAGCCAGCTCCTGCCTGGACCTGCTGCGCCTGAACGAGCGCGGCGACTGGGACGAGGCGCGCCGCACGCAGATTCGCCGCCGCGTGCACCTGGGCTTCGCCGCCGCCTTCTTCGGGCTGGTCATGCTGTTCCGCTGGATCGACGACCCGAGCATGATCCTGCTCATCCTCAAGCTGGCCGGCTACACCTACGGGCCCTTGCTCGGCCTGTTCCTGTTCGGCTTGTTGAGCCGACGGCTGCCCCGCGGGCCCGCCGTGCTGCCGGTGGCCCTGGTTGCGCCTCTGCTGTGCTGGCTGGTGGATGTCAACCAGGCCAAGCTGTTCGGCAGCTACCAGATCGGCCTGGAGCTGCTGCTGCTGAACGCGGCGTTCACGATGGCCGGGCTCTGGCTGACCAGCCGGGGGCGGGAGCGCGCGGTTACCGCTTGATTCACGGACACCGCCAGTCTGCCTACCATCGGCGGCCTTTGCCGAACAACAACCGGAGACCGCCATGTTCCGTCCGCTGATGAAAACCCTGCTCGCCGCGACGCTCAGCCTGGGCCTGTGCCTGCCCGGCTTCGCCCAGCCGGCCGACCCTGCGCCCGACTACATCAGCACCGAGGCGGCGGCCAGCAGCGGCGTGCAGGAGCGCCTGCAGGCCCTGCTTGCCCGCGCCGACCTGGCCGCCCGCCTCGCCGAACGCGGCGTGTCGGTCGAGCAGCTGCGCGAACGCGTCGCCGCGCTGACCGATGCCGAGGCCACGGCCCTGCTGGCGCAGATCGACAGCGCGCCGGCCGGCGCCGCCGACATCGTCGGCACCTTGTTCACCGTCTTCATCATCCTGCTGGTCACCGACATCCTCGGCCTGACCAAGGTCTTCCCCTTCACCCGCCCGGTCCGCTGAAGCCCTCGCGACGCCAGCTGCTGACCGGCCTGGCGGCGGCGCCGCTGGCCGGCTGCGCGTTGCCGCCGCAGACCGCGGCGCTGCAACGCCCGCCGGCGCTGCCGGCCCGCGTCGAGCTGGTCGAGGTGCCGCACCACGCGCAGCTCGAACAGCAATGCGGGCCGGCGGTGCTGGCCATGCTGCTCGGCGCGATCGGCATCGCTGCCGACCCGCGCCAGCTGGCCGAACAGGTCTACCTGCCGGCACGCGGCGGCAGCCTGCAGCTGGAGATGCTGGCCGGCGCCCGCCGCGCCGGCGCCCTGGCCTGCCGACTGCCGGGCCGCCTGGACGCCCTGCTGCAGGAGCTCGCCGCCGGCCTGCCGGTCGGCGTGCTGCTCAATCTCGGCCTGGCCTGGCTGCCGCGCTGGCATTACGCGGTGCTGGTCGGCTACGAGTTCGGCCCCGACGAGCTGATCCTGCGCAGCGGCGATCAGGCCCGCGCCCGCTTCTCCTTCGCCTTGTTCGAGCGCTGCTGGGCGCGCGGCGGGCATTGGGCGATCGCGCTGACCCGCCCCGGGGCCTGGCCGGCCACCGCCAGCGGGGCCGAGGCGCTGCAGGCCGCCATCGGCTTCGAACGCGTGGCGCCGCCGGCGCAGGCCGTGCTGGCCTACCGCAGCCTGCTGGCGCGCTGGCCGGGCGGGCTGATCGCCGAGCTGGGCCTGGGCAACAGCCTGCGCGCCGCCGGTGAACTGGTCGCCGCGGCCCAGGCCTACGAGGCGGCCGCGCAGCGCCATGACAGCGCGGTGGCCTGGATCAATCTGGCCCAGGCGCGCCGTCAGCTCGGCGACGCCGCTGGCGCCCGCGTGGCCCTGGATCGCGCACTGGCCCGCGGGCGCAGCAGCGAACCGCGCTGGTTGCCCCTGGCCGAGCGCCTGCTGCGCGAGTCGCCCTAAGCTCGCTCCAACCGAAGGAGAAGCCGACGATGAAGACCGCTCTTGTCACCGGTGCCGGCAGCGGCATCGGCCGCGCCTGTGCGCTGGCCTTGCTGAAGGAGGGCTGGCAGCTGGCCTTGCTCGGTCGGCGCCGCGAGGCGCTCGAAGACACCGTGGCACAAGCCGCCGCGCTGCACATCCCGGCGGCCCAGCGCTGCCTGGTGCTGCCCTGCGACGTCGCGCAGGAGGTGCAGGTCGTCGACGCCTTCGCGCAGACCGTGGCGCGCTTCGGCCGCCTCGATCTGCTGTTCAATAACGCCGGCGGCGGACTGGGCGCCGCCCTGCCCGACGAGGTCGACGGCGAGACCTGGCGGGCGGTCGTCGACGTCAATCTGAACGGCGCCTTCTACTGTCTGCGCGAGGCCTTCAAGCAGATGCGCGCGCAGTCGCCGCAGGGCGGTCGCATCATCAACAACGGCTCGCTGGCCGCCTATGTGCCGCGGCCGAAGTCGATCGCCTACGCGACGACCAAGCACGCGATCACCGGGCTCACGCGCAGCGCCGCGCTTGACGGGCGGGCCTTCCACATCGCCGTCGGCCAGATCGACATCGGCAACGCCGACACGCCGTTGACCACGGGTCTGGCGACCGGCGCGCTGCAGCCCGATGGCACGCGCAAGCCGGAACCGCAGCTCGATCTGGACTCGGTCGCCGAGGCCTTCATGGCGATGGCGCGGCTGCCCCTGTCGGCCAACGTGCTGTTCACGACGGTGATGGCGACGCAGATGCCTTTCGTGGGAAGAGGCTGAACGGACTGAATAATCCGGGTCTTCCCTGAAAGGCCCGCCCATGTTCTCGCACGTTCCGCCCTATGCCGGCGACCCCATCCTGAGCCTCAACGAGGCCTTCCAGAAGGACCCGCGCGCCAGCAAGGTCAATCTGTCGATCGGCATCTATTTCGACGAGGACGGGCGCATCCCCGCGCTGGCCTCGGTGCGCGCGGCCGAGCTGCAGGTGGTGCAGAACGCCGGGGCGCGGCCCTATCTGCCGATGGAGGGCGCGGCGAACTTCCGCTCCGCCGTGCAGCAGCTGCTGTTCGGCGACGCCGCAGCGCTGAAGGAAGGCCGCATCGCCACCATCCAGGGCGTGGGCTCGAGCGGCGGCCTGAAGGTCGCGGCCGACTTCATCAAGGCCAATTTCCCGTCCACCACCGTCTATCTGAGCGACCCGACCTGGGACAACCATCGCGCGGTCTTCGAAGGCTCGGGCCTGCCGACCACCACCTACCCCTATTACGACGCCGCCACCGGCGGCCTGCGTTTCGACGCGATGTGCGCGGCGCTGGAAGCGGCGCCGGCGCGCTCGGTGGTGCTGCTGCACGCCTGCTGCCACAACCCGACCGGCGTCGACCTGACGGCCACGCAATGGCAGCAGCTGGCCGGGCTGCTGAAGAAGCGCGAGCTGCTGCCCTTCCTGGACCTCGCCTACCAGGGCTATGGCGACGGCCTGAAGCAGGACCTGATCGCCGTCGACACCCTGCTCGCCGCCGGCCTGCCCTTCCTGCTCGCGAACTCGTTCTCGAAGAACATGAGCGTCTACGGCGAGCGCTGCGGCGCGCTGTCCGTGGTCTGCCCGACGCCTGAGCAGGCGCAGCTGGTGCTTGGCCAGCTGAAGTTCAACATCCGCCGCAACTACAGCAACCCGCCCACCCATGGCGGCCAGGTCGTCGCCACGCTCTTGAACACGCCGGCCTTGCGCGCGCAATGGGAGGCCGAGGTCGACGCGATGCGCACGCGCATCCAGGCCATGAGGAAGTCGCTGCACGAGGTGCTGAGCGCCAAGCTGCCGGGCCGTGACTTCGGCTACTTCCTGACCCAGCGCGGCATGTTCAGCTACACCGGCCTGAGCGCCGAGCAGGCCGATCGCCTGAAGACCGAGCATGGCGTTTACATCCTCAGAAGCGGCCGCATGTGCGTGGCCGGGTTGAACACCCGCAATGTCGAGGCCGTGGCGGTGGCCATGGCCGCCGTGCTGGCCGGTTAAACACGGGGTTGGGCCTCGCGACGGCGCGGCGATCATCGGGCGATGCATCGTCAGCTCGTCGCCGCCCTCGTCCTTGCTCTGTTCGCGCCGCTGCTGCGGGCGCAAACCCCGGCTTTGCCGCCGCTGCCGGCCTTGGCCACGCAGCCGACGGCGTCGGTGTCCGGGGTGTCGTCCGGCGCCTACATGGCGGTGCAACTCCATCTGTCGCAGGGCGAGCGCTTCGCGGCCGGCGTGGCGGCGGTGGCCGGCGGACCTTTCGCTTGCGCCGAGGGCTCGATGCTCAAGGCGCTCGGGCCCTGCCTGGGCCGCAGCGAGATCGCGCTGTCCACCCTCATCGACAGCACCCGGCAGCTTGCCGAGCAGGGGGCCATCCGCCTGCCCAGCCGCTCGCGCGCCTACCTGTTCAGCGGTGGCCAGGACAGCGTGGTCAGCCCGGCCACCACGCAGGCCTTGCAGGCCCAGTTGCAGGCCCTGCTGCCGGAGGTCGCGGTGAAGCGCGAGGCGGCGGTGCCGGCCGCCCATGGCTGGGTGGTCGAGCAGGGCGAGGGGGCCTGCGATCGCATGGCGGCGCCGCATCTGCTGCCCTGCGGCTACGACCTCGCCGGCGAGTTGCTCGCCCATTTGCACGGCCCGCTGGCGGCGCGTGACAGCAACCCGGCGCTCGGCCGCCTGCTGCGCTTCGACCAGCGTGCCTTCCATGCCGGCGACGACCTCGCCGGCGCCGGCTTCGTCTACATCCCGCATGCTTGCGAGGCGGAGCCGGGCGGCGGCTGCCGCGTCCATGTGGCCCTGCACGGCTGCCGGATGAACGAGGCGGCGATCGGCGATGCCTTCGCCGCCCGCGCCGGCCTCAACGCCTGGGCGGCGACCAACCGCATCGTCGTGCTCTACCCGCAGACGGGCAGCGGCGCCGTCAACGCCTGCTGGGACTGGTGGGGCTACACGGGGCCCGGCTACCTGCACCAGGACGCGCCGCAGATGCGCGCCATCGTGGCCATGCTGGATCGCCTGGCCGGCAAGCCCTGAGACCTCAGCGCCAGCGCCCGCCCTGCGCCTTGCAGCTGGCCTCGGTGTCCTTGAGGTCCTTGTCGCTGCGCGCGTAGTAGGCCGCCTCCAGCTGCGGCTGGCCGAACAGGCCCTGGCAGCGCCCCTGCGGCGCCGGCGGGCAGGCCGGCAGGTAGCTGATCTTGGCGGCCGGCGCACCGAACTGCTCGGCCATCTTGGAGATGTCGGTGCACATCTGGCGCAGCTCGGCCTCGCTGGCCTTGGCGTTGCTCAAGCAGTCCTTGACGACCAGGCGCTGACCGAGAAAGACGCTGTCCGATTCGAGCAGGCAGGCGCGGGTCTGCGCCAGGCTCAGTGCGGGGCCGAGCAGGGCCAGGCACAGGAAGAGCTTCATGGGATCACCTCGCAAAGGGAGCGCAGTGTGCCCAAGCCGAGGCGGTCCAGCGCCGCCGCTTACAAGCGATTACCAGGCCGCACGACGCTCAGCGCGCCGGCTTGGCGGCGGAGCGCTTGCGCGGTGTCGCCACACCGCAGTCGGCGCATTGGCCATAGAGGGTGATCTCGTGGTCGTCGACGGTGAAGCCCGGCGGCGCCAGCTTGGAGAGATCCCCGGGGCAGGCATGCACGTCGAAGACCTTGCCGCAGGCGCGGCACTGGAAATGATGGTGATGGTGATGGCCCATGCGCTCGTAGCGCGGGTTCTCGCCCGGCAACTGCACGACGCGCAACTCGGCCGCCTCGGTCAATGACTTGAGGTTGCGGTAGACCGTCGCCAGGCCCAGGCCGGGCACATCCTGCTGGGCCAGCTCCAACACCTCCTGGGCAAGCAGCGGCCGGCCGGCGGCATCGACGGCGGCGCGGATGGCAGTGCGTTGGCGGGTCGAGCGTTCGATCGCGGTCATGGCTGGATTGTGCGCAAGCCTGGGTGGATCTTGTTATTGCAAACGCAATATCAATTGCATCTAGAATTATTGCGAATGCAAAGTCATTTGCATCGTCAACATGACTTGCGCCCCACGCCCCAATCTCTCGACCTGATTTCATGAAGCATTCGTTTCCCCCGCGCCGCCGCGCCATCGCGCCCGTCCTGCTGGCCGTCAGCCTGCTCGCCGCCTGCGGCGGCGGCGTCGAGAAGAAGGGCGAGGACGAGAAGCACGAGAACACCCTCATCAACACCGCCGGTCGCCTGGCCCTGGCCGAGAAGGACAGCAGGACCTTGCGCATCCACGACCTGGACAGCGCCGCCAACGAGGCCAGCCACACCCTCGACCATGTGCCGGCGGCCGTCTACCCCAGCCCGGCGGGTCGCTACGCCGTCGTCATGCAGCGCACCCAGGACCAGGTGCAGTTCGTCGATGGCGGCATCTGGCAGGAGGACCACGGCGACCACCTGCACGACTACAAACAGGGTTCGCGCCTGCTCGCCTGGAAGCTCGCCGGCTCGCGGCCCACGCATTACGACCTGCAGGCCGGCAAGCAGTCGGCCATCTTCATGGACGGCAACGCAGCGGCCACGCCGGCACAGAACGCCGGCGTGCGACTCATCACCGATGGCTCCATCGCCGCCGGCAACAGCGTCGCCAGCCTCGACCTGAGTGCCCCCCTGCACGGCCTGAGCGAGCCGATCGACAACAAGCTGCTCGTCAGCACCCGCGCCGCCGATGCGGCCGACACCCTGCCGACCCACTTCCACCTCTACCAGCGCAGCAGCGGCAGCTACACCCAGGACCGCCAGATCCCGGCGCGCTGCGACGGCATGCACGGGTCCTTCAGCAGCGGCAGCAGCACGGTGGCGGGTTGCTCGGCCGGCATGCTGCTGGTCAGGCACACCGGCGCGAGCACGGTGGACAACGGCCAGCTCGTCGCCACGCCGCTGCGCGTCGGCACCATCGCCGGCCACCCGCGCCTGCCCGACCAGTTCATCGGCATCGCCACCGAGGGCGTGGCGCCCGCCGTCGTGACCACGCGCTTCTACGCGCTGAACGGCACGAACGGCGCTGTCAGCGACTTCGTGCCGCAAGGCTGGGAGGCCGGTCGCCTGCGCCGCGCCCATGGCTTCGACCGCAGCGGCCAGCGCTTCTTCCTCCTCGACGACCAGGGCACGCTGATCGTGGCCCAGCGCGCCGGCGGCGGCTGGAGCAACCTGGCCCGCGTCAGCGGCGCGATCCCGGCCATGCCGAGCGCGGCGCCCTGGCCGGTCATCGTCGCCAACGGCGCCAAGGACGAGCTCTACCTGACCGACCCGGTGGCCCGCCAGCTCGTCGTCATCAACAGCCAGACCGGCGCCGTCATCACGCGCCGCGAGCTCGGCTTCATCCCGTCCACCGCCGCCTGGCTGGGCATCACCCGTTGACGAAGCCCACCCCCTACCGGCTTCGCCGGCCCCCTCAAGGGGGCGCCGCCAGTGGCCCGGCAAAGCCGGTTCCACGGCGGCCGCTTGGTGATCCGCTTCATGCGTCGCGGGTCGCGACTTGCTCCAAAGAGAGATGAGACACCCATGAACAAGCTGCTCGCTTTCACCCTGCTCGCCACCAGCCTTGCGGCCCATGCCCAGTCCAAGGACTGGGAGTTCGGCGCCGTGCTCGACATCACCCACACCACCCGCCCGCTGGCCGCCGGCATGCGCGACCAAGGTCTGCAGCTCGGCCACTCCGACCTGACGGCCTCCGGCCCGCTCGGACCCTGGCTGCGCGGCCATGTCGGCGCGGTGTTCGCCACCCACGAGGGCAAGCTGGAGAAGGGCTTCGAAGAGGTCTATGTCGAGACCACCGCCCTGCCTGCCGGCCTGCAACTGCGCGCCGGCCGCTTTGCCTCGCAGATCGGCTACCTGAACCAGCAGCACCTGCACGCCGATGACTTCAGCGAGCGCCCGCTGCTGTATCGCAGCTTCTTCGGCGGCCACTGGAACGACGACGGCCTGCGCCTGAACCTGACCTTGCCGACCTCGATCTACTGGATGGTCGGCGCGGAAGGCTTCCGCGGCAAGAAGCTGGTCGAGGAGATCGCCAACGCCGAACGCAAGCCCGGCGCGCTGACGCTGGTGACCAAGCTGGGCGCCGACCTCAACCGCTCGCACAGCTGGCAGCTCGGCCTGTCCTACATCCACAACCGGCGCGAGGCAGCCGTCGACGACGATCACGGCCATGACGAGGACCACGACGATCACGACCACGACGACCATGCCGGCCACTCGCACGCCCATGGCGCTTCGTTCAGCGGCCGCAAGACCTGGATGGTCGACGCGACCTGGAAGTGGGCGCCGGGCGGCAACAACCGCGACCAGCAAGTCCGCCTGACCGTCGAAGCGGCGCGCATCACCGGCCTGAACCGCTATGCGACCAGCCGCGACAAGCACGAGGCCAATGCCATCTCCGCGGTCTGGCGCTTCAGCCCGGCCTGGGAGGTCGGCGCGCGCAGCGACTGGTTGCGCGTCAGCCAGCCGCATGGCGACCACTTCGACAAGGGCTTGCTGCGCGAGCAGTCGCTGATGCTGGCCTGGAAGCCCAGCCATCTGCAGACCCTGCGCCTGCAACTCAGCCGCCAGCACGATGCCGTCGAATTCGAGAACGCCAGCAAACGCAGCGTCTTCCTGCAGTACGTGATCGCCCTCGGAGCCCATGGTGCGCATGGCTTCTAAATGGCTGCTGGCGCTGGGCTTGAGCCTCGGTGCCCAGGCCCAGGCCTTCACCGTGTTCGCCTGCGAGCCCGAGTGGGCGGCGCTGACCCGCGTGCTGCTGCCCGCCGCCAAGGTCCATGTGGCCACCCATGCGGGCCAGGATCCGCATCACATCGAGGCCAGACCCAGCCTGATCGCCCAGCTGCGCGCCAGCGACCTCGCGGTCTGCACCGGCGCCGGCCTGGAAGCCGGCTGGCTGCCCATGCTGCAGCAGCGCGCCGGTCGCGCCGTGCCGCTGTTCGAGGCCAGCGACCATGTGGCCTTGATCGACGCCCAGCCGGGTGTCATCGCCACGCCTTGGGCCGGTGATGTGCATGCCGAGGGCAACCCCCACCTGCACACCGACCCGCGCAAGCTGCTCGAGGTCGCCCGGGCGCTGGCCGAGGAGCTGCAGACGCGGCAGCCGGCCGAGCAGACGGCGATCGCCGAGCGCCTCAGCGCCTTCGACAAGCTCTGGTCCGCCCGCATCGCCGACTGGCAGCTGCGCGCCGCGCCCTTGAAGGGCAAGCAGGTCGTCGGTCAGCACAGCAGCTTCGGCTATCTGTGGCGCTGGCTGGGCATCACCCAGGTCGCCGATCTGGAGCCCAAGCCCGGCATGGCGCCCACGCCCGGCCATCTGCAGCGGCTGCTCACCGGGCTGAGGCCGCAGCCGCCGGCCGCCATCGTCGTCAGCAGCTACCAGGACCCGCGCGCGGCGCGCTGGCTGAGCCAGCAGATCGGCCGCCCCTTGGTGGTGCTGCCGGCCACCGTGGCCGAGGACGCCGGACAGGACGGCCTGCTGCGCTGGATGGACGATCTGGTCGGCGGCCTGCTCGGCAGCGACCGGTGATCGAGTTCTGGTTCCTCGCGCCGGCCGCTGCCCTGCTCGCCGGCCTGCTGGCCCTGGCGCCGCTGGGTGCCCAGGTGCTGCGTCGCGGCGTCGTCTTCATCGACCTGGCGGTGGCGCAGGCGGCAGCCGCGGCCGCGCTGGCCATCGCCGCGCTGGTCGACCACCCGGGCTGGTGGACCACCCAGGCGGCGGCGCTGGCCGGGGCCTTGCTGGCCGCGGCCCTGGTCGCCGTGCTCGCCCGTCGCGCGCCACAGCAGCGCGAGGCGCTGATCGGCCTGGTCTATGTGGCCTGCGCCTGCGCCGCGCTGCTGGCCGCGCGGGGCGACCCGCATGGCCGCGAGCGCCTGGGCGAGCTGCTCGCCGCCGACGTGCTGTGGGCCGGCTGGCCCCAGGTCGCGGTGATGGCAGGCGCCGCACTGCTGGCCGGCCTGCTGCGCCCTTGGCTGGCGCGCGACGCGGTGCTCTACCCGCTGTTCGCACTGGCCGTCAGCCTCGCGGTGCCGGTGCTCGGGCTCTTCGTGGTCTTCGCGATGCTCATCGCGCCGGCGCTGTGGAACGGCGGGCGGCTGGCAACGGCCGGCAGCCTGGCGGCGATCGTCCTCGGGCTGGCGGTCTCCTGGGCCGCGGACCTGCCCAGTGGCGCCTGCGTGGCCCTGTCGCTGGCGGCCTTCGGCGCCGCCAGCGCCTGGCGCCGACCGGCGCTCAGCTGAAGCAGTAGGAGCGCATGGCCAGCACGCCATGCTCGATGCCGCCGTCCAGCGCCTCGACGCCCGCGCCGGGCAGCGCCGCGCCCAGCGCGACCAACAAGGGCAGATAGTGTTCGTCGCTCGGATGGGCGCGCCGGCCCTGCGGCGCCTCGTCCAGCCAGGGTGTCCGGCCCTCGTGCAGGCAGCGCGTGACCCAGTCGGCGAAGTCCTGCACATAGGCATCGCCGCGGCTGTCGTCGAAGCGGACCTCGCGCAGGTTGTGGGTCAGGCTGCCCGAGCCGATCAGCAGCACGCCTTCGTCGCGCAGCGGCGCCAAGGCCTGGCCGAGGCGCAGGGCGCCGGCCTCGTCGAGGTCCAGCGGCATGGCGATGGGGAACACCGGCACATCGGCGTCGGGGTAGAGGTGCATCAGCGGCACCCAGGCGCCGTGGTCAAGGCCGCGGCTCTCGTCGTCGCGGGCGTTCCAGCCGGCCTGCTGCAGCAGCGCCAGCGCGCGCCGCGCCAAGTGCTGCGCGCCGGGCGCCGGGTAGCGCAGCTGGTAGAGCGGCGCCGGGAAGCCGCCGAAGTCGTGCACCGTGGCCGGTTGCACGCTGGTGCCCACCCGGACCTCGCCAGTCTGCCAGTGCGCGGAGACGACGGCGATGGCCGCCGGGCGCGGCAGTTGTTCGCCCAGTGCGCGCAGCTGCGCGCCATGCAGGCCGGGCTCCAGCGCGAAGGTCGGCGCGCCGTGGGAGACGAAGACGGAGGGCAGTCGGTTCATGCGGTCATTGTTGGCAGCGAGAACCGGTTTGCGGCCACAGCCGATTCAACGCCGCGTGCAAAGCGGCTGAACCGACTCAGGTGCCGCAGAAGGTCTGGTAACAGGCCGTCTGCTCGGCGGGCGCCGGATCGGCGTAGCGCGCGTTCGCAGCGGTTTCCTCGAAGGGGCGGCGCAGCGCGGCCAGCAGGGCCTCGCAGGGCGCCATGTCGCCGTCCTCGGAGGCGGCGCTCAAGGCCTCCTCGACACGGTGGTTGCGCGGAATGATCAACGGGTTGGCGGCGCGCAACTCGTCGGCGCTCGCGGTGCACGCGGCGCGCCAGCGGGCCAGCCAGTCGTCCAGACCCGCTGGGTCCGCGAACAGCGCGCGCAACGGCGCTTCGTTGCCCTCGCGCGCCTCGGCCAGCCGGCGCCAGGCCAGCGTGAAGTCGGCGCGACCCCGCTGCAGCAGCGCCAGCCAGTCGTCGGCGAGCCGGGCATCGACCTGGGCCAGGCCCAGCTTGCGGCGCTGTCCTTCGCGCCACTGCCCGTCCAGCCAGACGGGAAAGGCGTCGATGATCTCGCTGGCCTGGGCGACGACACGCTCCACCTCGGCCTCGGGCGCGTCGTCATCGAGCATCAGCGGCAACAGGCTCTCGGCCAGGCGCGCCAGGTTCCAGCGCGCGATCGGCCCCTGGTTGCCGAACGCATAGCGGCCTTGGCGGTCGATCGAGCTGAACACCGCCGCCGGGTCGTAGGCCTCCATGAAGGCACAGGGGCCGTAGTCGATGGTCTCGCCGGAGATCGTCATGTTGTCGGTGTTCATCACGCCGTGGATGAAGCCGAGGTTCAGCCATTGCGCGACCAGCGCCGCCTGCCGCCCGGCCACGCCGCGCAGCAGGTCCAGCGGCGTGGTCGCACCCGGCTGGTGGCGGGCCACCGCGTAGTCGTAAAGCCGGCGCAGCAGGTCGCGCTCGCCGCGCGCCGCGAAGTACTGGAAGGTGCCGACGCGCAGATGACTGCTCGCCACCCGGGTCAGCACCGCACCGGGCAGCGGTGATTCGCGCATCACCCGGTCGCCGGTGGCGACCACGGCCAGCGCCCGCGTCGTCGGCACGCCGAGCGCGTGCATGGCCTCGCCGATCAGCAGCTCACGCAGCATCGGGCCGACGGCGGCCTTGCCGTCGCCGCCGCGCGAGAAGGGCGTGCGGCCCGAGCCCTTGAGGGCGATGTCGCGACGCTGACCGTGCATGTCGATCAACTCGCCGATCAGCAGCGCCCGACCGTCGCCCAGGCTGGGCGAGAAGCCGCCGAACTGGTGACCCGCATAGGCCTGGGCAATAGGCTGCGCGCCGGCCGGCAGCGAATTGCCGGAGAACAGCGCGGCAAGGTCGCCGTCCAGTTGCAGGCCGAGCTCATCGGCCAGCCCCTGATTCAGATGCAGCAGGCGCGGCGCCGGCGCGATGGCCGGCTCGACCGCCACGTAAAGACCGTCCAGCTCGCGGGCATAGCTGTTGTCAAACGCAATGTGCATGCGCGCAGCATGCCCCAACCGACAATGCCCCCATGTCCGATGTGCATGCCCTGTATGGTGACTGGCTCGCGCAGTTCGCCGCGCTGATGCGCGCCGAGCTCCCGGTGCCGCCGACCGAGCCAGAGGAAGCGCTGTCTCCACCGCAGCCCGCCGCGCCGCTCTGCCTGATCCTCTCGCCCCACCCCGACGACGAATGCATCGTTGGCGCCCTGCCGCTTCGCCTGCGCCGCGAGGCCGGCTGGCGTGTCGTCAACCTCGCCGTGACCCTGGGCAGCAAGCGGGAGCGCCGCGCCACGCGCCTGGCCGAACTGCGCAGCGCCTGCGAGCGCCTGGGCTTCGAACTGGCATTGCCGGCGCCCGAGGGCCTGGAGCGCATCCAGCCCACGGTGCGCGCCGCCGAACCGGTCTACTGGCAGGCGCAGGTCGACGCGATCGCCCAGCAGATCCAGGCGCAGAAACCCGCGCTGATCCTGCTACCCCATGCGGCCGACGGCTCGGCCACCCACCAGGGCGTGCATCGGCTCGGCATGGACGCGATCCAGCGCGCCGGCCTGCCGCTGGCGGTCGCCTTCACCGAGTACTGGAGCACGCTGAGCGAGGCGAACCTGCTCGTCGAGACCTCGGCGGCGGACACCGCCCGCCTGGTGCGCGCGCTCGCCTGCCATGTGGGCGAGGTAGCCCGCAACCCCTACCACCTGCGCCTGCCGGCCTGGTTGGCCGACAGCGTGCGTCGCGGCGGTGAGCTGGTGCTGGGAGCAGGCAGCACACCGCCCGATGCGGACTTCGCCACGCTTTACCAGCTGCAGGGCTTTGACGGCAGCCGCTGGCTGACGCCGGCGGCACCTCGCTTCCTGGACCGTCACAGCCCTGTCCGGGTCGATGGCGGCGCCGGCGCGCTCCGATAAGCTTGCAGCCATGAAGCGTGCCGCCCTCCATGCCCTTGCCGGGCTGAGCAGCTGTCTGGCGCTGTCGGCGTTCGCCGCCGAGCCGGGGGCCTGGCGTCTGTCCGGCTATGCCACCCTGGGCCATGCCGAGCTGCGCAGCGACAGCGCGCGCACCTTCGCCCGCGACCAGACACAAAGCCAGCCCCGCGGCTGGGAGGTCGACAGCCGCCTCGGTCTGCAACTGGATGGCGCGCTGACCAGCACGCTCGGCCTGACCGCGCAGGCGGTGCTGCGCCAGCGCCCCTCCGGCGTGAAGGCGGCGGAGTCGCTGGAATGGGCTTTTCTGCATTGGACGCCACAGCCCGAGTGGCGGCTGCGCCTGGGTCGTACCAGCCCCGACCTGTTCCTGTTCGCCGATGTGCGCAGCGTCGGCATCGCCTACCCCTGGGTGCGACTGAACCAGGAGTTCTATGCCTGGATGCCGCTGCAGTCGGTGGATGGCATCGACCTGACGCGCAGCTGGACGCAGGGCGAGGCGACCTGGGCGCTGAAGCTGGGTTACGGCCATGGTCAGGCCCGCGTGTTCGCGCAGGACTCCGGCACCCCGGGCGATGCCCACATCGACGCGGTGCGCCTGCTCACGCTGAGCCGCGAGACGCCGACGCAGCGGCTCAAGCTCAGCTATATGCGCACCACGCTGGACCTCGGCCGGGCTCCAGTGCTGGTCGAGCTGAGCGGCGCGCTGTCGGCGCTGATCGACCAGACCCAGGCGCTGCTGCCGGGCCTGGCCGCCGAAGCCAGGCGGCTGCGCGACGGCGTCGCGTTGCGCTCGCCCACCCAGTACATCGCGCTGGGCGCGCAGCAGGATTTCGGCAACTGGCAGCTCAGTGCCGAGTGGAGTCGCGTTTGGGGCAAGGCCAAACAGACCACCGGCCAGCGCCATTACCTGAGCCTGGCGCGGCGCATCGAGGCCTGGACGCCCTTCGTGGTCATCGGCCGCTCGCGCATGGTCGAGCCGGCGCTGCCGGCGCCGCTGGGCTGGCAGGCGCAGCTGACGCCGCTGGTCGGTCCGCAGCTGGCGGCCCAGGCCACCGCGCTCGGCGTGGGCACGGCGCGGGCCGGCAACCTCGGTCGCGCCGACCAGCGCAGCCTCGGCCTGGGCCTGCGCTGGGACCTCAGCCCGACGCTGGCGCTGAAGGGGCAGTGGGACCGCGTGCGGGTCGCCGCCGACGGCCGCGCGCTCTGGGACCTGAAACCGGGCGCCGCCGAGGACCGGGGCTTCAAGGCCCAGGTCTTCAGCCTCAGCCTGGACAGCAGCTTCTGAGTCGCGCCATGCTGAGCCGTCGCCCCCTGCTGATCGGACTGGCCGCGCTGGCTGGCCCACCGCTGCACGCCGCCGAGGCCGGCGAGCCGGTCATCGTGGTCGCCAGCAACAGCCCGCTGCCCGGCCTGAACCCGGCGCAGGCGGTCGGCTACTTCACCGGCCGCCAGCGCCTGCTGCCCAATGGCGAGGCGGCGCAGCCCCTGGACCTGCCGGCGGATCACCCGCTGCGCGAGCGCTTCTACCGCCTGCTCACCGGCTTCGGGCCGGCGCAGATGAACAGCTACTGGGCGCGGCTGCGCTTCTCCGGCCAGATGCAGCCGCCGCAGGTGGTCGACAGCGAGGCCAGCATGCTGCGCCAGTTGCGCGACAACACGCGAGCGCTGGGCTACCTGGGCCGGGTGCCTGAGGACGAGCGCCTGCGCGTGCTGCTCGTGCTGCGCGCGCCGGCATGAAGGTCCAGGGTCTGATCCGCGACTCGCTGGGCCGGCGCTTCGCGCTGAGCGCCGGCGCGCTGGCCCTGGTGCTGGCCAGCCTGTCGGCCGGCGCCGCCTTCCTGCTCGCCTACCGCGACGCCGAGCGCGATGCCGAACAGACCCTGGCCGGCCTGATCGACGCGGTGAAGAACACCGCCGCCGTCGGCGCCTATGCCGGCGACACCGTGCTGCTCGACGAGGTCGCCAAGGGCCTGGTGCGCCACCCGATGGTCGGCGAGGTGCGCATCGTGCTGCTCGGCGGGCAGACGGTGTCGCAGGCCCGCGCCGGCGCCGCGCCGCCGCAGCCGGACACGCCGCGCCTCAACCAGGGGCTGGGCTCGCCCTTCGACGCCAAGGAGCTGCTCGGACAGATCGAGGTGATGGCCGAACCGGGCGCGCTGGCCGCCGGCGCACGCCGCCAGGCGCTGCGCGCCTCGCTGCCGATGTTCGTGCAGGTGCTGCTACTCACCGGCCTGCTCAGCCTGCTCGCGGCCCGCCTGCTGTCGCGACCGATGGCGCGGCTGGCCGAGCAGGTCGGCGCGCTGGAGCCGGGCAGCACGCAGCTGGTCGCGGTGTCGCGCCGCCACGAGCGCGACGAGATCGGCCGCCTGGTCGGGCGCATCAACGAGCTGCTGCAGGCCAATACCGCGGCCCTGGGCCGCGAGCGCGCGCTGCGCGCCGAGGTCAGCGCCATCGAGGGCCAGCTGCGCCGCCTGCTTGACGCCTCCAGCGCGGCGATCTTCCTGATCGATGCCGAGGGCCGGCTGCTGCAGGGCAATGCCACCTTGCTGCGCCTGGGCACCGGCCAGGCCGAGGGTCAGCTGGCGGCCGATGGCTTCATCGAGCAGTTGTTTGAGCAGCCGGAGGCCCTGCACAGCCTGCGCCGCAGCGCGATGGAGCAGGGCTGGCCGCTGAGCGCCGACCTGCGCCTGCGCCGCCGTGCCGCCGATGGGGGCGAATGCTGGGTGCATGTGCTGCTGTCGCCGCTGGCCGGGGATGACGGCCACCCGCTGGTTGAGGGCGTGCTCTACGACGTCACGCAGCGCCGCAAGGAAGAGCAGCGGGTGCGCCACCAGGCCCAGCACGATGCGCTGACCGGGCTGCGCAACCGCGCCGGCCTGCTCGCCGAGCTGGACCGCGCGGTGGCCGCCTTGCAGGCCGGCGGCAAGGGTGGGCTGACCCTGCTCTACCTGGACCTGGACGGCTTCAAGGCGGTCAACGATGCCCGCGGCCACGAGGCCGGCGACCAGGTGCTGCGCGAGATCGCCGCGCGCCTGAGCCGCGCGGCCCGGCGCGGCAGCGACAGCGTGGCCCGCCTGGGCGGCGACGAGTTCGTGCTGCTGCTGCAGGCCGATGCCGGCGAGCCCTGGGTGCGCGAGCTGGCCTGGCGCCTGACCGTGCAGCTGGCCGAGCCGATCGCGCTGGCCGATGGCGGACCGCCGGTGCAGGTCGGCGCCAGCGTCGGCCTGGCCGGGCTGCCGCAGCACGCCAGCGACCGCGACGGCCTGCTGCGCGCCGCCGACCAGGCGATGTACCAAGTCAAGCACGCCGGCAAGAACGGCGTGGCCACGCCCGAGGGCGCACTTAAGGCGTCCCCATGAGTCGTTTGCTCCACATCCCTCAGCCCGCCGCGGCCGAGGGCCCGCTGCGCCCGGCGCAGCGCAAGTTCAATTCGCTGCAGGAACAGATCGCCACCTTGCGCAAGCTGCTGCTGGCCTGGGAGACGGCGCGGCCGGCCTTCGATCGCCTGCACCGCGAGCGCGTGCTGCCGCTGCGCCTGGAGGCCGAGCGCCTGCGCCGCGACATGGCCGAGCGGCTCGACGAATGGCTGGATGAGAAGGGTTGGGCGCAGGGCGAGCGCACGCTGATGCAGTCCCTGATCTGCGAGATGGCCCGCGATGCGCTGGAAGTGCACGAACTGCCGGTGGCCGAGCGCCCGCGCTGGAAGGAGCTGCACGACCGCCATGCGGACCTCGGCTTTGACGCGCAGAACGCCAACGAGATCGAGGTGCTCAAGCGCATGTTCGAGGCGCAGACCGGGCTGGACCTGGGCGATGCGGAGTTCGAGACCGAGGCCGAGCTGATCGCCCATGTCCGCGAGCGCATGCAGGCAATGAGCGAAGAACGCGAGGCCGAGGCCCCACCGCCGCCGCCGCCCAAGCGCATGAGCGCCGCGCAGAAGAAGCGCGCCTTGGAGCGCGAGGCCGTTGCCGCCGCCGCCAAGCAGTCGCTGCGCGAGGTGTTCCGCAAGCTGGCCAGCAGCCTGCACCCGGACCGCGCCGAGGACGAGGCCGACGCGGCGCGTCGCACCGCGCTGATGCAGCGCGCCAATGCCGCCTACGCGAAGGAAGACCTGCTGGCGCTGCTGAACCTTCAGCTGGAGATCGAGCAGATCGACGCCGCCCATTTGCGCAAGGCCTCCGATGCGCAGCTGCAGCACTTCAATGCGGTGCTGCAGGAGCAGCTCGAGGAGCTGCAGGCCGAGCTGTTGACGCGCGAACGACGCCTGCTCGCCGACTACGAGCTGCGGCCGCGCCGCGCGCTGCACCCCGAGCGCCTGGCGGCGGTGGTGGCCGACGCGGTGGCCGACTGGAATTCCGAGGTCTTCCACGCCGGCCGCGAACTGGCCATGCTGTTCACCCGCGAAGGCACCAAGCGATGGTTGAAGAAACTCAAGGCTGAGGCGCGGCTTAGCTGAGCGGCGCGGCCTCGAGCAGGCGGCGAGAGGGAGCGACGAGCTGTCTGGCGCGGGGATATCCCCAATATTGGCGCGACCGGCAAGAATCGAACTTGCGACGCGGCCTTCGGAGGGCCGCATGATATCCACTTCACCACGGTCGCCCTGGTCAGCACAAGGCAGCCCGGCATTCTAGCGCCGGCCGATGCCGGCACCCCCCGCCGCTATACTGCGCGGCGATTTTTCGGCCCCAGCACCCGCAGAGAACAACCATGAGCCAGGACCAGCAGCACGACGCCCACGACGCCCACGAAGGCCCGATCAAGACGCCCAAGCAGCTGGGCTGGGCGGTGTTCTTCGCCTTTGTCGTGCCGGTGGTGGTCATCATCATGCTGGCCAGTGCGGTCACCAGCCACTTCAAGCCGGCCGCCGGCAGCGACGGCCTGGAAGCCGAGCGCATCGCCGAGCGCCTCAAGCCGGTCGCCATGGTCGAGGTCAAGGATGCCAGCGACGTCACCAGCCTGAAGGCCGGCGACGCCGTCTACGCTGCCCAATGCGCCGCCTGCCACACCAGCGGCGCCGCCGGTGCGCCCAAGCTGGGCGACGCCGCCGCCTGGGGCCCGCGCCTGAAGACCGGCTACGAGGCGCTGCTGAACGCCGCGCTGAAGGGCAAGGGCGCGATGGGCGCGCAGGGTGGTGGCGATTTCTCCGACTTCGAGATCGGCCGCGCCGTGGTCTACATGGCCAATCAGAGCGGCGGCAAGTTCGACGAGCCCAAGGCGCCCGCCGCACCGGCGGCGCAGTAAGCCAAGCCCCCGCGATCAAGCCGCCCCACCCGGGCGGCTTTTTTCATGGCCGGCGCTGGAAGCCGAAGCGCTGCGGCAAGGCCGTGCGCTCCACCGCCTCGGGCTGCCAGACGCCTTGTTCGACCAGGTCGGCGGCGCGATCCATGTCCTGACTGTGCACCAGGCCCAGGCCACGGGGGGTCAGTGCGTACAGCCAGCCCAGTTCGTCCAGCCAGGTCGAGCGCACCGCCAGGCGCTCGCCGGTGTGCGCCTCGACCTCAGCGGCATCGATGACGCGCAGCACCAGCGGCGCCGCCTCCAACTCCACGTAGACGCGCTGCGGGCCGTTCTGGAAGTACCAGGCGCCGCTGGCGTCGGCCTCGTAATTGCGGTGGATGAAGTCGCGCAGCTTGTCGTGGCGGATCACGCTGCCCTTGGGGTGGGGGAAGGCGCCCGCCCGCTGGCAGGCGTCGTCGCGCATGTACCAGTCGCCGCGCGCATCCAGCGCCAGCCAGCCCCGGCAGTCGGGCACATTGGGCCACTTCAGCAGCGCGGCCTTGACGATCTCATCCATGGCGCAGCGAGCTGCTCAGCTGGGCGCCCAGCCAGGCACAGACACTGGCCGGCAGGCCCAGCGCACTGCCCGGCCAGCGGCCGCTGGGAAAACCGACATGGCCGCCATGGTCGGGCTGCCACAGCGTCACCGGCGCCTTGCCCAGGTTGAAGGGCCGCGGCAGGCTGGCGGCGGGCACGAAGGGGTCGTTGCGCGCATTGAGCACCAGGGCGGGCAGGCGCAGCTGGTGCAGGCGGCTGCCGGCGCTCGACCGCTGGTAGTAGTCCTGGGCGCCGGCAAAGCCGTGCACCGGCGCGGTGAAGCAGTCGTCGAACTCGATGAGGCTGCGCGCACGGCGCAGGCGCTCGGCGTCGACCGGCAGACCCGGGTGCTGCTGCAGCTTGCGCAGGGCCTTGGGCACCATGGTGCGCAGGAAATAGCGGGTGTAGATCAGGCGGTTCAGGCCCTGGTGGATGGCCGCGCCGGCGGCGGCGAGGTCAAGCGGCGCGGAGATCGCCACCACCGCCCTGACACGCCGTCTGGCCGCGCCGCCGGCCTCTTGCGCCCAGCGCAGCAGCGCGTTGCCACCCAGGCTCACGCCGACCGCCAGCAGCGGACCCTCGTGACGCGCCTGCAGTTGCGCCAGCATCCAGGCAATCTCCTCATGGTCGCCGGAATGGTAGGCGCGCGGGCCACGGTTGAGCTCACCCGAGCAGCCGCGGAAATGCGGGATCGCGAAGCCCCAGCCGAGCTGCTGCGCATGGCTGGCGAAGGCCTGGCTGTAATGGCTGGCCGAGCTGCCCTCCAGGCCATGGAAGAGCACCAGCAGCGGCCGCGGACCGGGCGGCGTCTGCAGCCAGTCGCAGTCGACGAAGTCGCCGTCCGGCGTGTCCCAGCGCTCGCGGCGCAGCGGCGGCGGCGCGTCGTGGTGCAGGCGCGCAAACAGCTTGGGCCAGATGGTCTGCACATGGCCACCGGGCAGCCAGCGCGGTGCGGGAATGCGCGGCGGACGCATGCGCCCTTCAGTGCAGCACGCTGGAGCTGCCGGTGAGCAGGGTGGGCGACTCGGCGGCCTGGCCCGGGCTGGCATGGTGCAGGACCATGCGCCAGCCCTCGGCGGTCTTCAGATAGGCGTTCGTGGCCATCACCCAGGCGATCTGCTGACCCTCGGGGCCGGGCACGAGCACGCGCTCATGGACCTGGTGGATGACCAGCTGATCGGTCTGCAGGCGGCGCACCTCGGCCGGCTGAACGGCCACCGGGCCGCGCGCGAACAAGGCCTCGAAGCTGGTGCGGATGGCCGTCGCGCCGACCAGCAGCGGACCGCCCGGGTGGATGCAGCGCACCAGCTCGTCGTTGACCCAGAGGCTCATCAGGCGCTCCAGGTCGGCGGTCTGCAGCGCCTCGTAGAACTGCGCCTCGATCTCGTCGGGCGTGGCCATCAGCACCGCCAGCGGCGGCTTGCGCGGCATGGCCTTAATGGTGGGAGGAGATCGTCTCGCCGGCGCGCAGCCGGTACTCGGTGCCGCAATAGGGGCAGCGACCAACGCCCTCATGGCTGAGGTCGATGTAGACCTTGGGGTGGCTGCTCCACAGCGGCATGGCCGGGTTGGGACAGGCCACGACGCCTGGGCCTTGCAGGTCCTTGGCGGCGACTTCGACGACGGCGGCGGGCTTGGTCATGGTGACGGATGAAGCAGATGGATGGTGCGAATTCTAGGAAGCGCGCGTGAACTGCCAGTCGAGCAGCCGACTGGAGCGGTCAAAGCGCAGGCGAATCTCGTCGCCGGCCTCGTCGACCCAGCGGTAGCCGCCATCGGCCGATTCGCCCAGCGAGCCGGCCAACTCCAGCACCTGCAGCAGCGGCAGACCGGGATGCAGGCGGCTGTTGAGCATCAGGCAGGAGGCGGTGCGCCCGAGCGGTGCCGCCTGCATGCGCTTCATCGTGCGCATCAGCTTGGTGAACTGCAGCATGAGCAGGAAGACGATGACGCTCAGCGCCAGCAGCACGCCCGGCCAGCCCAGCAGCCAACCACCGAGCAGCAGGGCAACGAGTGCCAGCAACGCGAAGGCAGCGTTCCTCATAGCGACCTCACCAGGTCCATCGCCTGCTCGATGCGCTCGACGGCGTGCACGGTAAGCCCTTCGATCGGTTTCTTCGGCGCATTGGCCTTGGGGATCACGGCGATCGAGAAGCCCAGCTTGGCGGCCTCCTTGAGCCGCTCCTGGCCACGCGGCGCCGGCCTCACCTCGCCGGCGAGTCCCACTTCGCCGAAGGCGAGGAAGCCGCGCGGCAACGGCCGACCGCGCAGCGAGCTCTGGATGGCCAGCAGCACCGCCAGGTCGGCGGCCGGCTCGCTGATGCGCACGCCACCGACCGCATTGACGAAGACATCCTGGTCCTGGGTGGCGACGCCGGCATGGCGGTGCAGCACCGCCAGCAGCATGGCCAGGCGGTCGCGCTCCAGACCGACCGACAAGCGCCGCGCGCCGCCGCTGTCGACCAGGGCCTGCAGCTCGACGAGCAGCGGCCGCGTGCCCTCCAGCGTGACCAGCACGCAGGAACCGGGCACCGGCTCGGCATGGGCACTGAGGAAGATCGCGCTCGGGTTGCTGACCCCCTTGAGCCCCTTCTCGGTCATCGCGAACACGCCGATCTCGTTGACCGCACCGAAGCGGTTCTTGATCGCCCGCACCAGGCGGAACGAGGAATGCGTGTCGCCCTCGAAGTAGAGGACGGTGTCGACGATGTGCTCGAGCACGCGCGGCCCGGCCAGCGCGCCTTCCTTGGTCACATGGCCGACCAGCACCATGGAGCAGCCGCTGGCCTTGGCGGCGCGCGTGAGCAGGGCCGCGCATTCGCGCACCTGGGCGACCGAGCCGGGCGCGCTGGTCAGCTGCTCGGTGTAGACGGTCTGGATCGAATCGATCACGCAGAACTCGGGCTGCTCGGTCTCCAGCGTGGCCAGCACGCGCTCCAGATTGATCTCGGCGAGCACGCGCACCGCGTTGCCCGGCAGACCGAGCCGGCGCGCGCGCATCGCCACCTGGGCGCCGCTCTCCTCGCCGGTCACATAGAGCACCTTGAGCCCGCGGCTCAGCGCATCGAGGGCCTGCAGCAGCAAGGTGCTCTTGCCCACGCCCGGATCGCCGCCGATCAGCACCACGCCGCCGGCGACGATGCCGCCGCCGAGCACGCGGTCCAGTTCCTCGATGCCGGTGGGCGTGCGCGCGGTGTCCACCGCCTCGATCTCGCTGAGCGTCGCCACCGGGCTGGTCTTGGCGAGCGACTGGAAGCGGTGGTTCTTGGCGCCGCCCGCGGGCTCGGCCACACCCTCGATCAAGGTGTTCCAGGCTTGGCAGCCGGGGCAGCGACCCAGCCACTTCGGACTGGTCGCGCCGCAGTCGGAGCAGGTGTAGATGGTTTTCTTGTCTTTGCTGGCCATTGCCGGCATTGTCGGCAGTCGGCGGGAAGGTCGCCGGCGTTCACAAAAGCGCCCGCGCCGAGCGCAATCGCCAACACCTGCTCGTGGTGCGGGCGGGCAGCTGGGCTTGTATGCATAAGCGATCTGCAGCGCTCGACGATCCGCGCCGGGATTGGCGTGGCTAGCATCGGCGATCACTTCACCGACCGGTGCGACCAACCGGTATGCGCGCCGCCTGTCGACCGACACCCCCTCACTTTCACCTCATGGGCACCCTTCGACTGAACTCGGACTCCCGTGGCGCCTCAACCCGCCGCCGTCTGCTTCTTGGTGGCGCGGCGCTGGTCGCCGGTTGCGGCGGCGGCACTGACCAGCCACCGGACCGCCCCCCGAATCAGTCGTTGCAGCTCAGTCTCGAAGGTCTTCAGGGACTGAAGGTCACCCGTCTGCGCTCGAGCTCCTTGGGCATGCTGGCAACCACCCACAACGGCCTGCATGTGCTGACCGCCGGTGGCTGGCAGCCACTCGGTCTGTCCGGGTACGACTTGCTGGACGTGGCCCGGCTCGATGGCGGTCGGCTGGTTGCCAGCAGTCGACTCGACGGCATGTTTGTCTCCGATGACTCGGGCAGAACCTGGCAACGCCTGATCAGCAACTTTGGCGGAGCCTCTGGACCGGAAACGGCCTGGGCGCTGGTCGCGCACGAAGGCCGCCTGCTGGCCACCCATGGCTACGGGGTGGCGAGCTCTGGCGACGGCGGACACAGCTGGAGTCTCCTGGTCGGCAACTGGGGCATGGCGAGCACGGGCATGTCGGCGTTGACGCCGGGGCCGCGCGGAGAAATCTGGTTCGGCGGCCAGAACGCCATCGAACAGTTGGTGCTGGGCCGCTGGCGCCCCACCGGGCTGGCGGAGTGGGAGCGCTTGATGCCCAGCCCGAGCGTTGTGACGAACGTCAGGCTGCTGCCCAGTGAGCCTCAGCGGGCGCTGGTTTGCGGCGAGGGCGGCATCATCCAGACGCGCGACGACGGACGCACATGGATGCCGGTGTTCGTGAACAACGAGCACCGCTTCTACTTCGACGTGCTCGCCGACCCCACCAAGCCGGGGCGCTGGGTCAGCGCAGGCTGGCGCAAGACCGATGCGCCTCAGGCGCTGCGTATCGCGATCTCCGAGAACGACGGCAGCTCGTGGCGGGAGCTGGACGCACTGGACAACCGGCATTTCGGTGGCGTTCTGAGCATGGCGCTGTCGGTGGAGAACGGACGCTCGGTGTTCCGGTTCGGAACCGCCGGCGGTGGCGTGGTGCGGGTATTGCTGGACGGCTGAGCGAGCTCAGGCGATCTGCTGCCGCTGCTGCGGCAGCGCCGCCATCGCCTCGGCGATGCGCTCGCGGCCGAGCTGGATCATTTCCTGCGCGCGCCAGAACTCGTGAAAGCCGCAGGCATTGCGCGGGATGCTGACGCGCAGGTCCGGCGCGCGTTCGGCCAGGCGCAGCCGCGTCACCGTGTCCTGCACCGCCTGCATGGACAGCATCGCGACATCGATCAGGCCGCGCTCTCGCTTGCGCGGCGGCTCGGCCAGCGGCGGGCCGCCAAGGTCGACGGCGATGGTCAGCAGGCCCTCGCGTGGCGGCAGCGCCGACAGCGGCAAGGGGTTGACCAGCCCGCCGTCGGACAGCAGCCGCCCGCCAACGCGGTGCGGCGTGAACACCATCGGCGCCGCCATCGAGGCGCGGATCGCCTCGAACAGGCTGCCCTCGCGCAGCCAGACCTCGTCGCCGTTCTCCAGGTCGGTGGCGACCGCGGTGAAATGCGTTGGTAGCGCCTCGATCGCCGCGTCGCCAACCATCTCGCGCAGCACGCCCATGATGCGCTGACCCTTGAACAGGCCGCCGGCGCCAAAGCTCAGATCGAGCAGGCGGGCGACCTGCTGGCGCTTGAGCCCGCTGACCCAGTCGCGGTAGAGCGGCAAGCGGCCAACGGCGTGGATGCCGCCGACCAGCGCACCGATCGAGGCGCCGGCCACCGCCTCGATCTGCCAGCCCTGTTCCTGCAGCCAGTCGATCACGCCGATATGGGCCAGGCCCCTGGCGCCGCCGCTGCTCAGCGCCAGGGCGACGCGACCGCGGCGCGGGGGCTCGGTGACCAGGCGGGGAACAAAGCTGCTCATGCGGACTCCGGCGGCGAAGGCAGCGGACATGATGCCGCAGCGCCGTGATTCAATCCGGGTTCCCCCGGAGAAACACATGGAACTGCAGACTTGGCTCGCCTTCTTCGCCGCCTCCTGGGCGATCAGCATCTCGCCCGGCGCCGGCGCGGTGGCGGCGATGAGCAGCGGGCTCACGCATGGCTTCCGTCGCGGCTACTGGACGACGATCGGCCTGGTGCTGGGCATCTGGACGCAGATCGTCTTCGTCGGCGCCGGCCTGGGTGCGCTGGTCGCCACCTCGACGACCCTGTTCTCCGTCATCAAATGGGCTGGGGTGGCCTACCTGATTTATCTGGGCGTGCAGCAATGGCGAGCCCCCGCCCGGCCGATGGTCGCCGGTGACGACGGCGTGGCCGGCGGCTCCCAGGCGCGCCGCCGCGACTTGGTGCTGCGCGGCTGGATGGTCAACACCATCAACCCCAAGGGCACGGTCTTCCTGCTCGCGGTGGTGCCGCAATTCCTCGACCTCAAGGCCTCGCTGCTGCCGCAGTACGGCGTGATCGCCGCGACCCTCGGCTTCACCGACCTCGTCGTGATGGCCGGCTACACGGCGCTGGCCGCCAAGGTGCTGGGCGCCTTGAAGGAGTCGCGCACCATCCAGCTGATGAACCGCGTGTTCGGCACGCTCTTCGTCGCCGCCGGCCTGTTGCTCGCTTCGGTCAAACGCGCCTGATGCCGACCTGGGTTCTGTTCCTCGGCCCGACGCTGATCTGGGCCAGCACCTGGCATGTGATCCTCTACCAACTCGGTGAGGTGCCGGTGCTGAACTCGGTCGGCTGGCGCTTTGCCTTGGCGGCGATCCTGCTCGCGATGATCACCAAGCAGCAGGGCCAGCGCCTGCGCCTGCCGCTCTGGGTCCACCCCTGGGTGCTGCTCGGCGGCGTGATCCAGTACGGCGGCAATTACTGGGCGGTCTACGAGGCCGAGCGCTACATCCCCTCCGGCCTGGTCGCGGTGCTGTTCGCGCTGATGGTGTTCGGCAACGCCATCGGCGCCTGGCTGGCCTTCGGGCAGAAGGTCAGCCGCGGCTTCCTGCTCGCCGCCGCGGTCGGCGTGATCGGCGTGCTGCTGGTGTTCTGGCCGGAGATCGGCGCCACCCATGGCCGGCCCGATGCCGCCTATGGGCTGCTGATCGGCCTGGGCGCGGTGCTGGCCGCCTGCGTCGGCAATATGCTGACGCTGAAGCTGACGCGCGCCGGTCAGGGCCTGCTGCCGGTGCTGGCCTGGGGCATGGGCTATGGGGCGGCCTTCCTGCTCATCGCCTCGGTGCTGAGCGGCGTCGGTCTGCACTTCGACTTCCGCTGGCCCTATGTGCTGTCCTGGCTTTACCTGAGCCTGTTCGGCACCGTCATCGCCTTCGTGCTGTATTTCAAGCTCGCGCAGCGTCAAGGAGCCGCGCGCGCCGCGCTGATGGGCGTGATCATCCCGGTCATCGCGCTGGCGGTCTCGGCCCTGCTCGAAGGCTGGCAGGTCACGCCGCTGGCCCTGCTCGGCATGGCGCTTTGCATCGGCAGCGTGTGGGTCGCGCAGCGGCAGCCGCACTGAGCCCGGGATCCTGATGCGCTTCGGCCTAGACGTCCCGCCGCATCAGCGCCGCCCGATCGCCTGGTTCTCGCCGGCCGTGCTCTGGCAATCGGCGCGCAAGCTGCTCGCCGCCCAGCAGTTCGCCACCCACCTGGACCGCCGCGAGACCTTCGCCGCCGACCTGCAGCCCATCGACCTGAGCCAGGACGATTCGCCTTTCTGGTTCGACTTCGTGTCCGACACCGGCGACGGCGGCGACGCCACGGTGGCCGTGGCCCAGGCCCTGCTCGCCCATGACCTGGCCGGCACGCGCGCCGTCGACGAAGCCGGCGTGCCGCTGCCCCAGGGCCGGCTGCTGATCCTCGGCGGCGACCTCGCCTACCCGGGCTCGGGACGCCTGGACTACCAGTACCGCTTCATCGAGCCCTTCGACCAGGCCCTGGCCTGGGCAGCGCCACCGCGCTGGCTGCACACGCCCGGCCGCGACCGCGTCGGCACGCCGCTGCTGGCCGATGACAAGGTGGTGGTGGCGATCCCGCAGAACCACGACTGGACGGTCAGCGCCTCGGTGTTCAGCCGCTACTTCGTCAACCAGGACCGCGGTGCGGTGATCGGCGCGCGCACGCCGCAGCGGCAGAGCTGGTTCGCGCTGCAGCTGCCCAGGCGCTGGTGGCTGCTGGGCCTGGACTTCGCGCTCGACGGCGACATCGACCGCAACCAGTACGAGGGCTTTGTCGCGCTCCTCCAGCAAGGCATCGCGGCCGGCAGCGAGCTGGTGCTGATCTACCCCGAGCCCTACTGGACCCGGCCCCTGGGCGACGGCGCCCACCCCGGCTACCCGAAGCGCTACCAGCGCCTGGAGGCGCAGCTGCTCGCGGCGGGCGCGCGCATCCGCCTGCGCCTGGCCGGCGATCTGCACCATTACGCGCACGACAGCCTGCAGCTCGCCGATGGCAGCGACACCCACCTGGTCGTCGCCGGCCATGGCGGCGCCTTCACCCATGTCACGCACAGCCTGGAGACCGCACGGCCGCGCCGGCTGCGCGCCACCCTGGTCCCGGGCGGCGACGAGCTGGCCCAGCATGTCGAGGTCGGCATCGCCACCGCGGCCGAGGACGAGACCTTGCCCAGCTTCACCCGCCAGGGCCGCTACCCCAGCCCGCTGCGCTCGCGGCGGCTGGCCATCGGTGCCTGGTGGAAGGCGTTCCGCTTCCGCGGCAGCGGCGCCGCCCAGGGCCTGAGCGGCTGGCTGCGCGAGCAATGGGAGTCCAACCGCGGCCTGCTGCCGGTGATGGGAAGCCTGATCGCCTTGCTGACCTGGTTCGGCTGGGGCATCAAGCCGCAGATCGACCTGGTTGATCTGAGCGCGGTGCCCAGTCCGAGCGCGGTGCTGCCGGCACTGGCCTTGTTCGGCGTGGCCAGCGCGCTGCTCTACGACCCGCTGGCCCGGCTGCGATCGCTGCTGCTGGGCGGCCTGCATGGCCTGGCGCAGCTGGCGGCGGCCTGGGGCCTGACCCTGCTCTGCTTCCAGCTCCACCCGGGGGCAGGCTGGCCGGCCTTCATCATCGGCGCCAGCCTGAGCAGCGGCCTGCTGCTGGGTGCCGCGCTGGCCCTGGCCTGCGGCGTCTTCGGTCTGGCCTCCAACGCCTGCTCGGGCCTGGCCGCCGACGAGGGCCACAAGGGTTTTCTGCGCTTCCGGCTCGACGAGCAGGGCTTGACCGTGTTCGCACTCGGCCTGGACCGGGTGCCGGCGCAGACCGAGGTGCCGCAGCCCGGCCAGCCGCTGCCGGCGGGCTGGCGGGTGGTCGAGCGCTTTCGGATCTGAGCCGACTCAGGTGCCGATGCGACCGCCATCGCTGCGGCGGATCACCACGGTCGCCGAACGCGGCCGGGTGTTGGGCGTCGGCCAGCTGCTGAACTTGGTCGGATCACGGGCGACGTCGTTGTCGCTGTAGCTGGCGCCCGTGGCCGTCTTCGGGGCCCGCGGGTGGTTGCCCACCTCGCCCGGGTGCTGGATGTTGACGAACATCGTGTAGCGATCCGGCGTCCAGGTGATCCCAGTGACCTCACAACCCGATGGGCCGACCATGAAGCGGCGGATCTCCTTGCTCACCGGGTCGGCGACCAGCATCTGGTTGTTGCCCATGTTGGCGAAGTCGCCGCTGTTCGCGTAGCTGCCATCGGTCTGGATCCACAGGCGACCGAAGCTGTCGAAGGCCAGGCCGTCGGGGCTGTTGAACAGGTTGTCGGCGTTGATGTTGCTGCTCGGTGCGCGGGCGCCGGTGACCGCCGGTTGACCGGCCAGCACGAAGATGTCCCAGTTGAAGCTCAAGGCGGTGGCGTCGCCATTGGCCTCGTTCCAGCGCAGGATGTGACCCCAGACGTTGTTGGCACGCGGATTGGCCTCGTCGGCCGGCGGGCGCGCGCTGCCGCCCGCGGTGCTGCCGTCAACGTTGTTGCTGGTCGTGCCGCCGCGGCGGTTGTTGTTGGTCAGGGTGATGAAGACCTCGCCCGGCTTCTTCGGGTTGGCGGCGACCCACTCGGGTCGGTCCATCATGGTGGCGCCGACGCGGTCGGCGGCCTGGCGGGTGCGGATCAGGATGTCGGCCTGGCTGTGGAAGCCGTTGTCAGGCGTCAGGCCGTTCTCGCCCAGGCGCAGCGCGATCCATTGGCCGGTCCCCATGCCGTCGCCGCTCGTCGCGCCGGCCTCCAGCTTGGCCACGTAGAGCGTGCCCTCTTCCAGCAGGCGGCGGTTGGCGTTGCTGGTCGGGTTGGCGGCGTCGAACGTGCCGTTGGAGACGAATTTGTAGATGTACTCGTTGCGCTCGTCGCAGCCCATGTAGACGACGACCTTGCCGTTGGCGGCCACCACCAGCTCGGCGTTCTCGTGCTTGAAGCGACCCAGCGCCGTGCGCTTGACCGGCTTGCTGCTCGGCGAGAAGGGATCGATCTCGACGATGTAGCCGAAGCGGTTCGGTTCGTTGGGGTGGGCGTTGACGTCGAAGCGCGGGTCCACCGTGTGCCACAGGTAGCCGAAGCCGTTTTGCACGATGCCGTAGCGGCTCTCCAGCGCGGTCGGCGTGCGATCGCCGTTCCAGCCGAAGTAGCCGTTGAAGTTCTCCTCGCAGGTCAGGTAGGTGCCCCAGGGCGTGCGGCCGTTGCCACAGTTGTTCAGCATGCCCAGCACCTCGGTGCCGCTCGGGTCGGCAGCGGTCTGCATCAGGGCGTGGCCGGCGGCGGCACCTTGCAGGGCCATCGGCGTGTTGCCGTGGATGCGACGGTTGTAGGGCGAGTTCTTCACATGGCTGATCGAGCCGTTCTCGGCGCGACGCACATGGACGATGGAGGCGCCATGGGCGGCCTGCGCCTTGCGCGCCTTCTCGTAGCTGAAGGGCAGCAGCCAGTTGCTCGGGTCGCTACCCGGCGCGTAGAAGTACTCCGGGTTGATGTACTCGTGGTTCAGCACCAGCAGGCCTTCGTCGCTGCGGTTGCCGAAGCCGTTGCCGGCGGTGTTGAAGCCGAAGAAGGCCATGCCGTCGTGGTTGTCGCCGATCTGCAGTTCCTGCTCGGCCGCGGTGTTGCTGGCGTCGGCCTTGAAGGCCGGGCCGCCCTCGGCGATCGGCTCGCCCCAGGGGATGAAGGCCGTGGCCACATAGCCGGGCGGGACCTTGACGTCGTCGTCAGAGCTGGTCGCGATGGCCGTGAAGCCGAGCAAGGCCTCGGTCGGCAGCGGGGCGGGCGCGGGGGCGGGAGGCGGCGGGGCGGCCGGACTCTCGTCGTCGCTGCAGCCGCTCAGGCCGGCGAAGAAGGGCAGCGCCGCGGCACCCAGGCCGCCGAGCATCATCCGTCGGCGCGCCGGGTTGGCGGCCAGCGAACGCTCGACGACATCGCTCAGCGGCTGGTTCTGGCTCGGGTTGGACACACCATCATCGTCACGAAGGCTGCTCGACATCGGGGAACTCCAGGGTTCAAGGAACAAGATCCCAACAGCATCGAGCGGCTTCATTGAAGGCGCATGACAGCGAGGTGACGGCTTCGTGAACCCCCCAGTCCGCTGGCTAGGCCGCCCCGCCGCCGAGCACCGATGGCGGCTTGACGGATCAGTTAATTTCCATAACATTGGAAATATGGAAGAACAGCTCGTCGTCGGCTCCCTGGCCGCCCTGGCCCAAGCGCACCGTTTGCGGATTTTTCGGCTGATGGTGGTGGCCGGTCCCGTCGGGCTGACGCCAGGCGCGATCACGGAGGCGCTGGAGATTCCGGCGGCCACGCTGTCCTTCCACCTCAAGGAGCTCAGCCATGCCGGCCTGATCAGCCAAGAGCGCCAGGGCCGCCACCTGATCTACCGAGCGGACTTCGCACGAATGCAGGCGTTGCTGGCCTACCTGACCGAGAACTGCTGCCAGGGCGAAGCCTGTGCGCCCGTCAAGCCATCCTGCTGCTGAAGGAGCACCCCATGAAGCGTTTCCATGTCCATCTGCATGTCGCCGATCTGGCGCAGAGCATCGGCTTCTATTCCAAGCTGTTCGGCGCCGCGCCGACGCGCCAGGAGAGCGATTACGCGAAATGGATGCTGAGCGATCCGGCCCTGAACTTCGCGATCTCGACGCGCGGCCAGCAGCCCGGCATCGACCACCTCGGCATCCAGACCGACGACCCGGCCGAGCTGGCGGCGATGAAGGCCCAGGCCGAGGCCGCCGACATGGCCTTGGTCAACGAGGGTGCGACCAGCTGCTGCTACGCGCGCAGCGAGAAGCACTGGATCACCGACCCGCAGGGCATCGCCTGGGAGCATTTCCACACCCTGGACAACATCCCGGTGTTCAGCGAGACGGTGGCGTCTGCGGCGACGGCCTCCGCCTGCTGCCCGAGCACGCCGCGCGGCAAGCCGGTCGGCATTCCGGTCAAGGCCGGGAGCAGCTGTTGCTGAGCCTGGCGCGCGGCATCGCCCGCCATCTCTACCCGCTGCTGCTGCTGACGAGCCTGGCCGCCTGGGCGGCGGCCCTGCAGTGGCAGTGGCGCCTGGACCTGCTGGTGCTGGCCCTCAGCCTGTTCGCGCTGGGCCTGGGCGCGTTGCTGGAGCGCGTCGCGCCCTTCGAGCCCGATTGGCGCCGCGCCCGCGCCGACGGCGCGACCGATGCGCTGAGCGCCGGCCTGCTGCTGGGCCTGGCCGATCCGCTGTTCCGCCTGCTGCTCGATCTGGCGGCGCGCGCGCTGCTGGGCAGCCCGTCCGGCGACGCCTGGCGGCTCGCTGGCCTGCCCTTGGCGCTGCAGCTGCTGCTCGTCATCGGCTGGATCGAGCTGGCCAAGTACCTGATGCACCGCGCGCACCACGAGCTGCCGCCGCTCTGGCGCCTGCACGCGCTGCACCATGGCAGCGAGCGCCTGTACTGGCTGAACAACTTCCGCTTCCACCCGCTGAACCATGGGCTGAACACCGCGTTCGCGCTGCTGCCCCTGCTGCTGCTCGGCGTGCCGGCCGAGCTGCTGCTGACGGCCGCGCTGTTCACCCAGCCGATCCTGATGCTGCAGCACCTGAACGTCGATACGCGCAGCGGCTGGCTGAACCGCGTCATCAGCACCAACGAGCTGCACCGCTGGCATCACTCGGCCGACCCGCGCGAGGCGAATGCCAATTACGGCAGCGCCTTGATCGTCTGCGACCGGCTGTTCGGCAGCTACCGCGACCGCCCCGGGCGGCCGGCGCGCATCGGCCTGTTCGGCGATGGCGGCGGCTGGCCGGTGCATGCCTCCTACTGGCGGCAGCTGCTGCTGCCCCTGACCCCGGCCTGCTGCCGGGCCTGAACCCATGACAACCCAGGTCCTCATCCTCTGTACCCACAACTCGGCGCGCAGCGTGCTCGCCGAGGGCATGCTCAACCACCTCGCCGCCAAGCTGGGGCGGGATGTGAAGGCGCATAGCGCCGGAAGCAGCCCCTCGGGCCGGCTCAACCCCTTTGCGCTCGAGGCGCTGCAGAACGCCGGTGTCGATACCGGCGGCTACCGCAGCAAGAGCTGGGACGCGTTCAGCGGCAGCGACGCGCCGCCGCTGTCCATCGTCATCACGGTCTGCGACAGCGCCGCCGCCGAGAGCTGCCCGGTCTTCATCGGCCCCGCCGGCCAGTCGCCGGTCAAGGTGCACTGGGGCTACCCGGATCCGTCGAACGCCGAGGGTGGTGATGAAGGCAAACGCCGCGCCTTCGAGCTGACCCGCCAGGCGATCGGCTACCGCATGCTGCAGCTGCTCGCGTTGCCGCTGGCCACCATGGATCGCGCCGCGCTGCAGCAGGCCTTGATCGAGATCGGAGCCAGCTGATGGGCGTGTTCGAGCGCTATCTGTCGATCTGGGTCGCGCTCGCCATGGGCGCCGGCGTGCTGCTCGGTCTGCTCGCCCCCGAGCCGGTGCAGGGCCTGGCGCGCTTCGAGTTCGCGCAGGTCAACGGCATCGTCGCGCTGCTGATCTGGGCGATGGTCTACCCGATGATGATCCAGATCGACTGGGGCGCGGTGAAGGACGTCGGTCGCAAGCCGCAGGGCCTGCTGCTCACGGTGATCGTCAACTGGTTGATCAAGCCGTTCACGATGGCGCTGCTGGGTGTGCTGTTCTTCCAGCACCTGTTCGCGCCCTGGGTGGACCCGGCCGATGCGCAGCAATACATCGCCGGCATGATCCTGCTCGGCGTCGCGCCCTGCACGGCCATGGTCTTCGTGTGGAGCCAGCTGGTCAAGGGCGACCCGAACTACACCCTGGTGCAGGTCTCGGTCAACGACCTCATCATGGTCGTCGCCTTCGCGCCGATCGCCGCACTGCTGCTCGGCGTCACCGATCTGACGGTGCCCTGGGAGACCCTGCTGCTGTCGACCGGGCTTTACGTCGTGCTGCCGCTGGCGGCGGGCATGGCGACGCGCAAGGCCTTGCTGGCGCGCGGTGGCGTGGCGGCGGTGCAGCGCTTCGTGGCCGCGCTCAAACCCACCTCGGTGATCGGCCTGATCGCCACCGTGGGGCTGCTGTTCGCCTTCCAGGCGCAGACCCTGGTCGCCAAGCCCTTCGTGATCCTGCTCATCGCCGTGCCGCTGATCCTGCAGAGCTATGGCATCTTCGCGATCGCCTGGGTCGGCGCGCGCTGGCTCAAGCTGCCGCATCAGGTCGCCGGACCGGCCTGCCTGATCGGCACCAGCAATTTCTTCGAGCTGGCGGTCGCGGTGGCGATCTCGCTGTTCGGGCTGAACTCCGGCGCGGCCCTGGCCACCGTGGTCGGCGTGCTCGTCGAGGTGCCGGTGATGCTGTCGCTGGTCGCCTTCGTCAACCGGCGTCGGGCTTAGCCACGAGAGCCAGCAGCGCGTCCACGCCGACCGGGGGTCGCGCCTGCCAGGGCAGCAGGTAGCTGCGTTTGGCCAGGCCTTGCGTCACGCGCTCGATCTGCTTGCGCTCGCCGGCCAGGCGCGCGCGCAGCAGCGGGTCGCGGGTGCCGGTGGCCAGCAGGCTGCGGTTGATCACCCAGGCAAAGGGTTCGATGCGCGCCCGCCGCAGGTCCTCCTGCAAGGCGGCGGCCTCGGACACCGGCGTCAGCTCGGGCAGCGTGACCAGCAGCACGCGGGTGTAGTCCGCGTCCTGCAGGCGCATCAGCGGTGTCACGAAGCGGGCCTCGGCGCCGAGCTCGCGCGCCATCTGGCGGTGGTAGGCGCCGGTGGCGTCCATCAGCAGCAGGGTGTGGCCGGTCGGCGCGGTGTCCAGCACCACGAAGGCCGAGCGCGCCTGCGCGACGGTGCGCGAGAAGGCGTGGAAGACCGCGACCTCCTCGGTGCAAGGCGACTGCAGGTCCTCGCGCAGCAGGGCCAGACCGGCCTCGTCGAGGACGCCGGCCTTGCCGGCCAGCACCTTGGCGTTGTAGCGCGCGGTTTCCGCGGCCGGGTCGATGCGGCTGAGCTCCAGATTGGGCAGGCTGCCGTCCAGGGTCGCCGCCAGGTGGGCGGCCGGGTCGGTGGTCGACAGGTGCACGCTCCGGCCGCGCTGCGCGAGACCGACCGCGAGCGCCGCCGCCACCGTGGTCTTGCCGACGCCGCCCTTGCCCATCACCATCACCAGGCCATGGTTCTGGCGGGCCAGTTCGTCGACCAGCGCGGCCAGCGGCTCGATCTGGTCCGGCGGCGGCGGGCTGTCCGGCACCGCCGCCGCGGGCTGCGGCGGCCGCAGCAAGGCGCGCAGCGCGTCCAGGCCGACCATGTCGAAGGCCTGCAGCGGGATCTCGGTGCGTGGCAGCGCGGCCAGCAGCGGCGGGCAGTGGGCGAGCGCCTCGTCGGCCTGCTGCTGCAGCGCCAGCGCGGTCGGGTCGTCGCCGAGGCTCGCGCGGAATCGCGCGTTGACGATCAGGCGCTGGTTGGCCAGGCCCAGCTGCAGCAGCTCGCCCTGAGTGCGCGCCGCCTCGCGCAGCGCCGCCGCATCGGCGCGGGTGACCAGCACGATGGTGGTCTGCGCTGGGTCCGACAGCGCGGTCAGCCCGGCCTTGAAGCGCTGCTCCTGCATCTTCAGCCCGGAGTGCGGGCCCAGGCAGGAGGCGCCGCGCTCATTGCCGTCGAGGAAGCCGCTCCAGGCCTTGGGCAGGCTGAGCAGGCGCAGGGTGTGGCCGGTCGGCGCGGTGTCGAACAGCACATGCTCGTAGCCGGCGGCGTCGCCGGCGAGCAGGCCGATGAACTCGTCGAAGGCGGCGATCTCGGTGGTGCAGGCGCCGGACAGCTGCTCGCGCACCTGCTCGCGCTCATCGGTCGCGGCCGCGGCGCTGAGCTGGTCGAGCACGCGGCGGCGGTAGGCCTCGGCGGCGGCCTCGGGGTCGATGTTCATCGCCCACAGGCCCGGCGCGCCGGGGATGGCGCGCGGCTCGCGGCCCAGCGCCTGGCCGAGCATCTCGTCGAGATTCGAGGCCGGGTCGGTGCTGACCAGCAGCACGCGGCGCTGCGGCGCGGCCAGCGCCAGCGCCACCGCGCAGGCCAGCGAGGTCTTGCCGACGCCGCCCTTGCCGGTGAAGAACAGGAAGCGGGTCGCCCAGGAGGTGATCGCTGGGGCGGGTGGGCTCGGTGCGGCTGGGTCGGCCATCAGGGACTCCGGTGGGCCGTCCAGTCTCGGCGCGGGCCGTGCACCGCGGCTTGATCCAGCGCAGGCTCTCGCGGATCGACGGCCGGGGCCTTGACAAGCCGCGATGCCGCGCTACAGTTGTTCGTAATTCGACGAAAAACGATATGACCACATCCTGCGCTGCGCCCGCCTGTGCCCCGACCGCCGATGCCGAGTCGCTCGATCTCGAGGAGCTGGCGACCCTGCTGAAGGCCCTGGCCCACCCGGCGCGGCTGCAATTGCTGCGCCATCTGGCGCAGACCGGCACCTGCTACTTCGGCAGCCTGTCCGACCTCACCGGCCTGGCGCCATCGACCACCTCGCAGCATGTGAAGGTGCTCAAGAAAGCCGGGCTGATCCTCGGTTCCGCCGAGGAGCAGCGCACCTGCTACTGCGTGAACCCCGATCGTCTGGCGCTGTTCAAGCGTCTTGTCGAGGCCCTTTGACCGGGATCTCTTTTTTTCTCCATTAATTCGATATTCGACGAACAACTAAGGAGCCTTCCATGTCCGTTCTTGCATCCCCCCGTCACCCGGTTGCCGTGATCGGCGCCGGCCCCGTCGGCCTGGCGGCCGCCGCCCAGCTGCTGCGCCGCGGCCTGCCCGTGCAGGTTCTCGAGGCCGGCGACGGCCCGGCCGCGCATCTGCAGGCGGTCCGCCATGTGCGCCTGTTCTCGCCCTGGCGCTTCAACATCGACCGCGCGGCGCGCGAGCTGCTGCAGCAGGAAGGCTGGACGCCGCCGGCCGACGAGCTGGCGCTGCCCACGGCCGGCGAGCTGCGCGACGACTACCTGCTGCCGCTCGCCGCGTCGCAGGCGCTGCGCCCGCATATCCGCTACGGTGCCCGCGTCCTGGCGATCAGCCGCGAGCGCTTCGACAAGGTCAAGACCCGCGGCCGTGAGTCGGCCGACTTCGTGCTGCAGCTGCAGGGCGAGGGCGGCATCGAGGAGCTGCGCGCCAGCGCGGTGATCGACGCCTCCGGCACCTGGGGCCAGCCGAACCCGCTCGGCGCCCATGGGCTGGCGGTGCCGGGCGAGCGCGAGTTCGCCACGCACATCCGCTATGGCATGCCCGACATCCTGGGCAGCGAGCGCGCCCGCTACGCCGGCCGTCGCGTGCTGGTCGTCGGCGCCGGGCATTCGGCCGCCGGCAATCTGCTCGCGCTGGCGCAGCTGGCCAGCGAGGTCGAGGGCACGTCCATCGTCTGGGCGGTGCGCGGCCAGGACCTGCGCCGCCTGTTCGGCGGCGGAAGCAAGGACGGCCTGCCGGCGCGCGGCGAGCTGGGCACGCGCCTGCGCGCGCTGACCGACAGCGGGCGGCTCGAGCTGCATACCGGCTTCGCCATCGGTCGCATCGAGGCCGGCCTGCGCATCCTCAGCCAGGCCGACGCGCGCGCCATCGAAGGCATCGACGAGATCGTCGCCGCCACCGGCTCGCGGCCCGAGCTCGGTCTGGCCCGCGAGCTGCGCCTGCGCCTCGACCCCTGGCTGGAAAGCACCGAGCGGCTGGCGCCGCTGATCGATCCCAACGAGCACAGCTGCGGTACCGTGCGTCCGCATGGGCATCGTGAACTGGCGCACCCCGAACCCGGCTTCTATGCGATCGGCGCGAAGAGCTATGGCCGCGCGCCCAACTTCCTGATGGCCACCGGCTACGAGCAGGCGCGCTCGGTCGCCGCCGCACTGGCCGGCGACCTGGCCGCGGCCGACGAGCTGATGCTGGAGCTGCCGGAGACGGGGGTCTGCTCGACGGACTTTGCGGCGCCCGGCGAGGCATGCTGCGGCGGCCCGGCCTTGAAGGACGAGTCGGCCTGCTGCGCCCGCGACGAGGCGATGAAGCCGGTTGGCGGTTGCGGCTGCGGCAGCCAGCCGGTCAGCAAGCCCAAGGTCGCCTGCTGTGCCTGAGCGCAGCGCCAGGCTGGTGCTGGCGCTGGGCACGGCGCAGACCCTGGGCTGGGCCTCCAGCTACTACCTGCCGGCGCTGCTGGCGGTGCCGATGGCGGCCGAACTCGGTCTGCCGACACCGACGGTGTTCGCCGCCTTCTCCCTGGCCCTGGTGGTCTCGGCCCTGGTCGGCCCGCGCGCCGGCCGCTTGATCGACCGCCATGGCGGCCGGCCGGTGCTGATGGCCAGCAGCGGCCTGTTCGCCGCGTCGCTGCTGGCGATGGCGCTGGCCACGAACACCGGGACGCTGTTCGCCGCCTGGGCCCTGATGGGCCTGGCGATGGGCGGCGGCCTGTACGAGGCGGCCTTCGCGGCGCTGGTGCGCCTGCGCGGCCAGCAGGCGCGCAATGCGATCACCGGCATCACCTTGATCGCCGGTTTCGCCAGCACCGTGGGCTGGCCGCTGAGCGCCTGGATGGAGGCGCAGTTCGGCTGGCGCGGCGCCTGCGCCGGCTGGGCGGCGCTGCATCTGCTGCTTGGCCTGCCGCTCTACGCCAGCCTGCCGGCGACGGCGCCGCGCAGCGCGCAGGCGTCACCGGGCAGCCCGCCGCCCGTCGAGGGCGCGCCGCCGTCGCGCGGTCAGTTCGCGCTGCTCGCCTTCGTGTTCGCCGCCACCTGGTTCATCAGCACCGCGCTGGCCGCGCATTGGCCGGCGCTGCTGCAGGCCGCCGGCCTGAGCCTGGCGGCCGCGGTGGCGCTGGGCGCCTTGATCGGCCCCGCCCAGGTCGCCGGCCGGCTGATGGAGTTCGGCTGGCTGCGCCGATTGCACCCGCTGCTGTCGGCGCGGCTGGCGGCCCTGGCCCATCCGCTGGGCGCGCTCGGCCTGCTGCTGCTCGGGCCGGCGCTGGCACCGGCCTTCGCGCTGCTGCACGGCGCCGGCAATGGCATCCTGACGATCGCCAAGGGCAATCTGCCCCTGGTGCTGTTCGGCGCCAGCGGCTATGGCGAGCGCCAGGGCTGGCTGATGCTGCCGGCGCGCATCGCCCAGGCCGCCGCGCCCTTGCTGTTCGGCCTGGCGATCGCGCGCTGGGGTGCCGGGGCGCTGTGGCTGTCGAGCGGCATCGGCCTGCTGGCCCTGCTGGCCTTGCTGGCCATCCACCCGCAGCCGCGGGGGGCGCCGCGCGCGAGCGCCGCCGAGGCTTGATGACAATGCCGCGATGACACCCGACCCCCTGCACAAGCTCAACCGCCTGACCGAGTCGCATGGCGCCTTGCAGCCCGGCAAGGGCATGGTCTCCGGCGTCATCGCGCTGTCGCTCGCCATCCTCTGCTTCCTGGGCGTGCTGGCCTTTCACTTCCCCGAGTACCTGACGACGCCGCAGCTGCGCAAGAGCTATGACGTGGCGGTGTTGCGCCAGCTGATGTACTGGTCCATGGTGATCGCCGGCGCGATCGCGCTGTTCAATGTGATCCGCGGCCGCGTGCGCTGGCTGTCACTCGCCAGCTTCGTGCTGCTCGGGCTGACGATGTTCCTCGGCGCGCACAAGGTCGAGGTCGACCCGAACTTTCCCGACAACACGCCCTACATCGGCCTGGACTGGTTCATCCTCGACCTGCTGGGCTCGACGCTGATCTTCATCTTCATCGAGAAGTTCTGGCCGCTGCGCAAGGATCAGCCGGTGTTCCGGCCGGCGTGGCAGACCGACTTCCACCATTTCATCGTCAACCACCTGGCGGTCGGCTTCGTGCTGCTGGCCGTCAACCTGCTCGTGCACAAGCTGTTCGGCTGGGCGGCCAAGGACGGCGTGCAGGCCTGGGTGCAGAACCTGCCCTTCTGGGCGGCCCTGCCGCTGATCATCCTGGTCGCCGACCTGGTGCAGTACTGGACGCACCGCGCGTATCACGAGCTGCCGCTGCTCTGGCGCCTGCATGCGGTGCACCACAGCGTCAAGCACATGGACTGGCTGGCCGGCTCGCGCCAGCACATCGTCGAGCTGCTGATCACACGCACCCTGGTGCTGGCACCGATCTTCGTGCTGGGCTTCAGCAAGGAGGTCATCGACGCCTACATCGTCGTGGTCGGCTTCCAGGCCGTCTTCAACCACGCCAATGTCAGCGTGCGCCTGGGGCCGCTGCGATATCTGATCGTGACGCCGAACTTCCACCACTGGCACCACAGCCAGGACGATGAGGCGATCGACAAGAACTACGCGGCCCACTTCGCGTTTCTCGATCACCTCTTTGGCACCGCGGTGCAGAGCGACCGCGAGTGGCCGCGCGACTACGGCGTGGTCGGCGACTACGTGCCCGATGGCTTCTGGAAGCAGTTCCAGTTTCCGTTCCGCTGGAAGGGCTGAGACCGCTCAGTCGCCGCCAACCTTTCCGCGGCCGGCCTTGACGCTGGAACGGATCGCCTTGCCCTCCAGCCTTCGCTGCCTGGAGCCGAAGGTCGGCTTGGTGGCCCGGCGCGTCTTGGGCACATGGGCCGCCTGCAGCACCAGCTCGACGAGACGGGCGATCGCCTCGGCGCGGTTCTGCGCCTGGCTGCGCGAGCCCTCGGCCTTGATGACGACCACGCCATCGCCGCTGATGCGCTGATCCGGCCAAGCCAGCAGCCGCGCCTTCACGCCCTCGGGCAGGCTGCTGGCGCGGATGTCAAAGCGCAGCTGTACCGCACTGCTGACCTTGTTGACCGCCTGACCGCCGGGACCGCTGGCGCGGATGAAGCTCAGCTCGATCTCGGCAGGCTCAGGCTGCCAGGCCTTCACTTGGTGGCCAAGGCACCGATCTTGGCGTTGTCACGGGCCAGCTCCTCGCGCCGCGTGATGCCGCGGAACCAGACCGTCACCGCGGAACTCGTCAGCACGATGAACAGCGAGTACAGCACCGGGATCAGCAGCACTTCCTGCTGCTGCGTGCCGCTGAAGGTCAGGGTGACGATGAGCACCGCCAGCGGACCGTTCTGGATGCCGGTCTCCAGCGCGATGGTGCGGCTGCGCCAGTTGTCCTGGCGCAGCAGGCGCGACAGGCCGTAGCCGAGCAGGAAGCCGAACAGGCCCAGGCCGATCGACGCCGCATAGACCGGGAAGCCGGTGTCCAGCAGCAGCTGGTAATTGCGCGGCACCCAGCTGACGATGAGGAAGAGGATCACCACCACACCGAGCAGGCCGCCGATCATCTCGATGACCGCGCCGGCGTTGGCGTTCCATTTGCGCAGCGCGATGCCGATGACGGTGGGCACCAGCAGCACGAACAGCACCTGGATCACATTGCCCGGCGGGATCTGCCACTCACCCTCGATGCCCTGGCTGTAGAAGGCCAGGGTCAGCGGCACCATCACGATGGCGACCAGGGTCGAGCTGATCGTCATCAGGATCGACAGGCTCAGCGTGCCCTTGCTGAAGTAGGTGAAGATGTTGCTGGTCGTGCCGCCGGGCATGCAGCCCATCAGGATCAGGCCGATCGCGTAGGCGGGCGGCAGGCCAAGGACGGTGGCCAGGCCGTAGGCCAGGGCCGGCATCAGGCCGTACTGGCAAAGGATGCCGACCAGCACGCCCTGCGGCTTGCGCAAGGCGATCGCGAAGTCCTTGAAGGTCAGGCTGGCGCCCATGCCCAGCATGATGACCATCATCATCACGCCGAGCAGCTTGGTTTCGAGTTCCGAAAGCATGGTGGCTTATCCCTTGTTCTTCATCGAGGCCAGCACTTCGCTGCGCAGGTCCTTGCGCAGGATCTTGCCGACCGGGGTCTTGGGCAACTCATCGCGGAACTCGATGCGCGACGGCATCTTGTAGCCGGTCAGCAGGCCCTTGCAATGCGCCATCAAGGCCTCGGCGGTGAGCGACGGGTCGCGCCGCACCACGTAGGCGCGCACCGCCTCGCCGCTCTTCATGTCGGGCACGCCGATCACCGCCGCCTCCATCACGCCCTCGTGGCGGGCCAGCGCGTCCTCGATCTCGTTCGGGTACACATTGAAGCCGCTGACCAGGATCATGTCCTTCTTGCGGTCGACGATCTTGAAGGTGCCGTCATCGCTCATCACCGCGACGTCGCCGGTGTAGAGCCAGCCGTCCTTGACGGTCTTCGCGGTTTCCTCGGGTCGCTGCCAGTAGCCCTGCATGACCTGCGGGCCGCGCAGGATCAGCTCGCCCGGCTGGCCCAGCGGCACGTCCTGGCCGGCGTCGTCGACCAGGCGCACCTCGGTCATCGGCGCCGGGATGCCGATGGTGTCCAGCTTGCGGCCGCTGGACAGCGGCTGGAAGCAGGCCACCGGGCTGCTCTCGGTCAGGCCATAGCCCTCGACCAGGGGGGCCTTGGTGACCGCCTCCCAGCGCTCGACCACCGCATGGTGCATGGCCGCGCCGCCGCCGCCGGCCGCCTTGATGTGCTTGGGCGGAAAGGCAGCGAACCATTCCTCGTTGAGCAGGGCGTTGTAGAGGGTGTTGACGCCGGTCAGCCAGGTGATGCGGTAGTTCTCCATCGCCCGCTGCAGGTTCTGGATAGGCCGCGGGCTGGGCACCAGGATGTTGCGCGCGCCGCGCTCGAACATCGCCAGGAAGTTCACCGTGAACGCGAACACGTGGTAGAGCGGCAGCGCGGTCAGCACCACCTCCTTGCCGGGGTCGATATGGCTGCCGACCATGCCCAGCATCTGCTGCACGTTCCACAGCAGATTGCCGTGGCTGAGCATCGCGCCCTTGGCCACGCCGGTGGTGCCGCCGGTGTACTGCAGCAGCGCCAGGTCCTGGTGCTTGAGCCCCTGCCACCAGGACTTGACCTCGCCGCCGGCGGCGCGGCCCTGGGCCAGGGCGTCGGGCAGGCGCAGCGCCTCCAGCTGGTGCTGGGGGATCAGCCGGTTCCAGTACTTCATCACCGCGTAGACGATGCCGCCCACCGGCGCGGGGAAGAACTCCGGCACGCGGGTCAGCACGACATGCTTGATGTCGGTCTTCGAGAGGATGGCCTCCAGCTTGTCGGCGAACAGGTCGACGATGACGATGGCCTTGGCGCCGCTGTCCTTGAACTGGTGGGCCATCTCGGCCGGCGTGTACAGCGGGTTGGTGTTCACCGCCACGCAGCCGGCCTTCAGGATGCCGAGCAACACCACCGGGTAGCTCAGGCAATTGGGCATCTGCACGGCGACGCGGTCGCCGGCCTGCAGCTTGCAGACCTGGCGCAGGTAGCGCGCGAAGTCGTCGCTCTTGGCGTCGACCTCGGCATAGCTGAGGTTGCCGTACATGCCGTTGGGCATCACGCAGGTGAAGGCGGTCTGCTTGGCAAAGGTCTTGGCGGCGCGGCTGGCCATCGCCGGCAGGCTGGCGTCAGGCGGCGTGGGCAGCTCGCGGGGGATGGTCTGGCCGTAATGCTGCAGCCAGGGCTTGGAGGCGTAGGGCGATTCGGGCATCGGGGGCCTTGTCAGCGTAGCGTCAGGGAACCGGGCGGAACTTAACCGGCCGCGGAGTCTCCCGGCTCCCGGGTACACCCTCAGCCCAACAGGGCTTCCGCCTCGCTAAAACGCAGGCCGGCGAGCAGCTGCTGGAACTGCGCCCAGCCGGCGTCGCCCAGCTGCTCGCGCAGGCGTCCGGCCATGGCCTCGGCGTGGGCGAGGGCCGCCAGGTCGTTGCCGCGCAGCTGCTCGCGCAGGCGCTGCAGGTCGCCGCCGGCCGCCGGCGCAGGCTGCACCGCGTCGGGCAGGCGCTCGACGGCGGCACGCAGCTCGTCGAGCGCGGCGCGCAGCCCCGGCAACAGCGTCTCCAGCGCCACCCCATCGCCCTGGCCGGCAACCGCCTCGGCCTCGCTGGCCAGGCGCTGCAGGCGCTGCGCACCCAGGTTGCCGGCCGCGCCGCGCAATTTGTGCAAGGCGGCGGCGTCGCGCAGCGCCGCCTCGCTGGCTGGCGCGTCGCGCAGCAGCTGGCGCAGCAGGCGACCGAACAGGGCAAAGTCGCCGCCCAGGCGGGCCGCGGCACCGGCGCGGTCGATGCCCGGCAGCTCGGGCCAGGCCGGCGCCACGTCGCTCGCTACCGCGGCGACCGCCGGTGCCCGTACCGGCACCAGGCGGCGCACCAGGGCGATCAGCTCCTGGGGCAGGAATGGCTTGCCGAGGAAGGCGTTCATGCCGGCATCCAGCGCCCGCTGGCGCTCGCTGGCCAGCGCGCCGGCGGTCAGCGCGACGATGGGCGAGGCAAAGCCCGCCTCGCGCAGCCGGCGCGTCGCCGCCACGCCGTCGAGCACCGGCATCTGCAGGTCCATCAGCACGATGTCGACGGGCCGCGTCTGCAGCAGCGCGATCGCCGCCTCGCCGTCCGCCGCGCTGCAGACCTCGGCGCCCTGCTGGGCGAGGATGCGGCTGGCGACCTCGACATTGATCTCGCTGTCGTCGGCGACCAGCACGCGCACGCCGTCCAGGCGCTGCGTCGCCGCCTCCTGCTCGCCGGCCGGCAGCGCGGTCTCGGCCAGTTGCAGCTCGAACCAGAAGCAGCTGCCCAAGCCGGGGCGGCTGCGCAACTCCAACCGGCCGCCCATCGCATCGACCAGCTCGCGGGCGATCGACAGGCCCAGGCCGGTGCCGCCGTAGCGACGCGTCGTCGACGCATCGGCCTGCGCGAAGGGGTGGAAGATCGCCTGCTGGGCCTCGGCGGCGATGCCGATGCCGCTGTCCTCGACCTCGAAGCGCAGCCGCCAGTCACCGCCGCCCAGGGCCTGGGCCTGCAGGCCCAGGCGCACGCCGCCGCTGGCGGTGAACTTGATCGCGTTGGCGACCAGATTGGTCAGCACCTGGCGCAGCCGCGTGGCGTCGCCGCGCAGCGCCGCCGGCAGCTCGGCGGGCAGGTCCAGGCGCAGGCTCAGGCCCTTGCCCTCGGCCTGCGCGCTGAACAGCTCCTGCAGCTGCGCCAGCAAGGCGCGCGGCGCGAAGCCGCGCTGCTCCAGGATCAGCTCGCCGGCCTCGATCTTGGACAGGTCGAGGATGTCGTTGAGCAGGCCGAGCAGGCCCTGGCTGGCGCTGCGGATGCGGGCGACGAAGCGCGCCTGCTCGGCATCCAGCGGCGTCTGCGCGAGCAGATAGGCCAGGCCCAGCACCGCGTTCATCGGCGTGCGGATCTCATGGCTCATGTTGGCGAGGAACTGGCCCTTGGCGGCGCTGGCCTGCTCGGCCTTCTCGCGGGCCAGCTGCAGCGCCCGCTCGCGCTGCTGCTGCAGGCTGGCGTCCTGCGCAATGCCCAGGTAGCCGAGCAGCTCGCCGTCGTCGCCCGACATCGCGGTGACGGTGAGCAGCACCGGCACCAGGCTGCCGTCCTTGCGGCGGTAGGTCCAGGGCTGCACCTGGCCCAGGCGCTCGTGCAAGGTGAAGACCTCGCCCGGGCCCAGCGCCCGGCCGAACTGCGCGGCCAGCTCCCGCTCGCGCTGTTCGACCTCGGCAGGCACATGGATGCGCATCGGCGTGTCGCGGCCGACCAGCTCCTCGGCGCGGTAGCCGAGCAGGCGCTCGGCACCGCGGTTGAAGACCTGGATCTGCAGGCGCGGGTCGGTGGCGATGATGGACACCTCGGAGGCCGAATCCAGCACCAGACGCAGCAGCTCGGCATTGCGCTGGCGCTCGCGCTCGGCATCGCGGCGCGCCGTGATGTCCTGCAGCGCGCCCTGCATGCCGACGATCTGGCCGTCGCGCCACATCGGCACGCCGACCGCGCGCACCCAGAGCTGGCGGCCGTCGCGTGGCCGGAACGGCAGCTCCAGGTCCCAGGGCATGCCGTCGCGCGCCGCGCGCTCGACCGCGGCGCTGATCTGCGCGCGGCCGGCCGGCGCGTAGAAGTCCAGCGCCTCCCGCAAGGTCGGTCGGTAATCGGCCGGCACGCCATGCAGGCGGTAGGTCTCGGCGGTCCAGCTCAGCTGCTGGCCGTCGAACAGCAGCTGCCAGCCGCCGACCCGGGCCAGTTCGCCGACGCGGTCGAGCAAGGCGGTGCGCTCGGCGACCTGGAGTTCCAGCCGCGTGTTGAGCTGCTGCATCTGCCGCTCCAGGGCCTTGGCGGCGCCGATGTCGCGCAGGGTCAGCGCGTAGCCGCGCAGTCGGCCGTCGGGCTCGCGCAGTGCGGCGGCCACCAGGGACAGATCGATGACACGGCCATCCGGGTGCCGGCAGACCCGATCCTGTGGGGGCAGGCGGCCCTGCTGGGCGAGCTCGGCGAGCAGGGCGGCCAGCTCGCCGTCGCCGCTGCACAGCAGCGCGGCAGCCGGCCGGCCCAGCGCCTGCGCGGCTGGCCGACCCAGCAAACGCTCGGCGCCCGGGTTCCAGTCCAGCACCCGGCCCTCGGCATCGAGCAGCACATGGGCGTCGCTGCTCGCCTCGACGAGGGCGGCGCGCTGGCCGCGCTCGGCCTGCAAGGCCTGGCTGCGCGCCCGCGCTTCGCGCGCCTGCATCAGCAGCAGCGCCGCCAACGCGGCAAACAGGCCGGTGGCCAGGCCGATCGAGCTCGGCTCGGGCAGACCCAGGGCCTGCGGGTAGTCGGCCGGCGCTTCGACACGCAGCTGCCATTGGCGCCCGAAGACGGCAATGTCGCGGGCGCTGCCGGCGGCCATCTCGCCACCCATGCCGCTGACGAAGACCGGTTCGCTTTGCGCCGCGTCGAACAGCTTCAGGCGCAGCAGCGGGTCGCCCAGATCCAGGCTTTGCAAGACCTCGGGAACCACCAGCGGCGCATAAGACCAGCCGATGCAGGCGGCCAGACGCTGAGCGGACTCGCGGGGCACCCGACCCTCGGCGTAGATCGGCAGCAGCAGCAGCGCACTGGCCTGGCCAGGTGCCTGGACGATACCGATCGGCGCCGTCAGCCTGGCCTCGCCGCTGCGCGCCGCGTCCAGCGCGGCGCGGCGGCGCGTCGGCTCCGAGCCGATGTCCAGGCCGAGGGCGGCGCGGTTGTCGGCCAAGGGCGCGACGTACTGGATGACGAAGCGCTCCTCGTCGTGCGGATGCAACTGACGGACGCGGAACGCCGGCTGGCCGGCCAGCTGGGTGGCGGCGATGAAGTCGCGCTCCTGCGCCGGGTCGACGCGGCGAATCAGCCCGGTGCCGCGCAGGCCGGGGAACTCGCGCGGCAGATCGCGCGAGCCCATGTAGCGCTCGAACTGCGCGAGGTCGAAGCGCTCGATGCCGAGGCCCTGAACCAGGCCGCGCAGACCGCGCAGGCCGTGTTCGTAGCTGCGCAGGCGTTCCTGCAGGCGGCGTTCGAGGCGCGCGCTCAGGTCATCGAGCCGGCGCTGCGCATCGTCGGCATTGCGCTGCCGCTGCAGCTGCCAGCCGCCGGCACCGAACAACAAGCCGACCGCCAGCGCCGGCACCAGCAGCTGCAGGGTGCGGGCCAGTCGGCGCTTCAAGCGATGGTTCCGCTGGGCGACTCGCCACGGTCGCGGCCGCCGGCCTTGGCGCGGTAAAGCGCCGCGTCGGCCTCGGCGAGCAGGGCGGCGGCGCTGTCCGGGCGCTCGCCGTTCGCGCAGGCCAGGCCCAGGCTGATCGTCACCCAGGCGGCGGTCGGCGAGTCGGCATGCGGCAGGGCCAGCGCACGCACCGCGGCAAGCAGACGCTCGGCGACCGCGCGCGCGCCGGCCGCGTCGGCCTGCGGCAGCAGCAGCGCGAACTCCTCGCCGCCATAGCGGGCCAGCAGGTCGTAGGGCCGGTGCAAGGCGCCGGCCATGGCCTGGGCGACGGCGCGCAGCACGGCGTCGCCGGCCGGGTGGCCGTGGCGGTCGTTGTAGCGCTTGAAGTGGTCGACGTCGGCGAGGATCAGCGCCAGGCTGGCGCCCGGCTCGGCGCGCTGCAACCGCGCCCATTCCAGGGCCAGCAGCTCGTCGAAGCGGCGGCGGTTGGCGATGCCGGTCAGCGCGTCGTGGGTGGCGACACGCTTGAGCTGGTCGGTCAATCGCTTCAGGCGCAGCTGGGTGCGCGCGCGGGCCAGCAGCAGCGCCGGCCGCACCGGCTTGGCGATGAAGTCGGCGGCGCCGGCGGCCAGGCCCTCGAGCTCCATCGCCTCCTCGGCGCGGCTGGTGATGAAGATCACCGGCACATCGGCCAGCTCCGGCTCGGCCTTCAACGCCGCGCAGGTCTGCAGGCCCGACAGGCCGGGCATCTCGGCGTCGAGCAGGATCAGGTCGGGCGGTCGCGCACGCGCCAGCTGCAGGGCCTGCTCGCCGCTGGTCGAAAAACGCAGCGTGCCCAGCTCGCCGAGCAAACGGCCGAGCAGCTGGATGCTGACGACGTCGTCGTCGACGATGAGCAGGTCGGCCAGGCTGTCCACGGCTCAGTCTTCGACGCGCACCGGCACCCGCGGCGCCAGCGCGCACATCAACTCGTAGCCGATGGTGCCGGCGGCGTGGGCGACCTCGTCGATGCCCAGGCGCTCGCCCGTGCCGGCCTGGCCCCAGAGCGTCACCTCGCTGCCGCTGCCGGCCTGCGGCAGCGGGCTGAGGTCGACGGCCAGCATGTCCATCGAGACCCGGCCGAGCAGGCGGGTGCGCTGGCCGTCGACCAGCACCGGGGTGCCGGTCGGCGCGTGACGCGGGTAGCCGTCGGCATAGCCGCAGGCCACGGTGCCGACGCGCATCGCCACGCCGGCGGTGAAGCTGCTGCCGTAGCCGATGGTCTCGCCGGCCGGCACCTCTTGCACAGCGAGCACGCGGGCGCGCAAGCTCATGCCGGGCAGCAGGCCCCAGTAAGCCGCGTCGTGCTGCGGGTAATCGGGCACGCCGCCATAGCCGAGGATGCCGGCGCGCACCCAGTCGGCGGCCACGTTGACGCCACCGGCGAGCTGTCGGCCGGCGTGGCGCAGGGTCGCCGCGCTGTTGGCGACGCTGCGCTCACCGGGCAGGTCGGCCGTCGCTGCCTCGAACGCCGCCAGCTGGTGGGCGATGCCGTCCTGGCCGAAGCGATCGGCGTCGGCATCGCTGAAATGCGTCATCAGCGCGACGTCCTCGACCTGCGGCATCTGGCTGAGCCGCTGCCAGGCGGCGCGGAAGGCCTGCGGCCGAAAGCCCAGCCGGTTCATGCCCGAGTTCAGCTTGAGGAACACTCGCTGCGGATGCTGGACCTTGTGCGCCGCCAGCCAATCGATCTGCTCGCTGCAATGGATGGTGTGCCAGAGCTGCAGGCGCGAGCAAAGCTCCAGGTCGCGGGGCTCGAACACGCCCTCGAGCAGCAGGATGGGACCGCGCCAATCGAGAGCACGCAGGCGCTCGGCCTCGGCCAGGTCGATGCAGGCAAAGCCGTCGGCGATCTGGCGCTGAGCGTCGAAGCAGCGCTCGATGCCATGGCCATAGGCGTTGGCCTTGACGACGGCCCAGACGCGGGCGCCGCCGGCCCGCTCGCGCGCTACGCCCAGGTTGTGGCTCAGGTGGGCGGTGTGAATGACGGCTTCGATCGGGCGCGGCATGCGGCTCACTCTACCCGTCAGCAAGCCGTCGTTTCACTGGGTTACGCTTCGCGCCCCCGTCGACCCCAGAAGAACTGCCAGCGCCGCCCATGAAGAAGGGCTTCTACACCATCATGTCGGCGCAGTTTTTCAGCTCGCTGGCCGACAACGCCTTGTTCATCGCCGCCGTCGAGCTGTTGCGGCCGCTCGACGAATCGGGCACGCAGCGCGCCGCCCTGGTGCCGATGTTCGCGCTCTTCTACGTGCTGCTGGCGCCCTTTGTCGGCGCCTTTGCCGACAGCCTGCCCAAGGGGCGGGTGATGTTCATCTCCAACGCCATCAAGGTCGTCGGCTGCCTGATGATGCTGGCCGGCGTGCACCCGCTGATCGCCTTCGCCGTGGTCGGTCTGGGGGCGGCCGCCTACTCGCCGGCCAAGTACGGCATCCTCACCGAGCTGCTGCCGCCCTCGCAGCTGGTCAAGGCCAATGGCTGGATCGAGGGCCTGACGATCGCCTCCATCATCCTCGGCGTGCTGCTCGGCGGCCAATTGGTCGGCCCGCATATGTCGCCCTATCTGCTGGCGCTGGGCCTGCCGGGCGTCGAGCACCCGGCCGAGGCGGCGCTGGCGGCGATGATCCTGATCTACGGTCTGGCCGCCGCCTTCAACCTGGCCATCCCGCGCACCAGCGCACCACTGCACGAGCTGCACGCGCCGGTGGCGCTGATCCAGGACTTCATGCGCTGCAACCGCCGGCTGTGGCGCGACAAGCTGGGCCAGATCTCGCTCGGCACCACCACCTTGTTCTGGGGCGTCAGCGGCAATCTGCGCTACATCGTGCTGGCCTGGGCGGCGACGGCGCTGGGCTACAGCACCACCCAAGCCTCCAGCTTGGTGGGCGTGGTCGCCATCGGCACCGCCATCGGCGCCCTGGTCGCCAGCTGGAGCATGAAGCTGGACATGGCGGTCAAGGTGATCCCGCTGGGCACCGCGATGGGCCTGCTGATCCTGCTGCTCAACGTCATCGACAACGTCTGGCTGGCCGCCCCCTTCCTGGTGCTGCTGGGCGGCTTGGGCGGCTTCCTGGTCGTGCCGATGAACGCCTTGCTGCAGCACCGCGGCCACAACCTGATGGGCGCCGGGCGCTCGATCGCGGTGCAGAACTTCAACGAGCAGGCCTGCATCCTGTTTCTCGGCTCGATGTACGCGGCGCTGACCGGCTTCGGTCTGTCGGCCTTCGCCGCCATCTCCGCCTTCGGCCTGATCGTCGCCGGCACCATGGAGCTGATCCGCCGCTGGCACCAGCGCAATCTGCGCTGGCATGCTGACGAGGTCGAGCGCCTGCTGCAGATCGCGCGCAGCGATCCCAGTCACTGAGAGCTGAGACTCGCCGCCGCCCAGCCTGTCCCCGCGAGACGGGGACAGTCCTTCGTCGGGCGTCGCAAGGTCCTCATATCCAGGTCCCGACCTGCCCAGCCTGTCCCCGCGAGACGGGGACAGTCCTTCGTCGGGCGTCGCAAGGTCCTCAGGACCTTGCTCGGTCCCGACTCAGCCCCGCCTGCCGCGCCCGCTGGTCGGCGTTGCGCTGACCAGCGGCTTGCCGCTGAGCACCGCCTCGATGTGCGTGCTCCAGGCCCGCGCGATCTTGAAGCAGCCGCTGTGGTTCAGGTGGATCTCGTTGTGCCAGTCGCCGCTGATGCCCGAGCTGCCCAGCGTCGCCGGGGCGATCGGCACCTGGGTCGAGTCGAACACATGCAGCTGCGGGTAGCTCGCGCTGTCGGCGGCGCAGGCCTTGAGCAGCGTGCTGAACTTGGCCAGCATCAGCCGGCTCATCGCCGCCCAGTCGGCCTGCGGAATGGCATAGGCCTTGAGCGCCGGGTAGAGCCAGGGGCCGCTGCTGGCGTCGACGCCCTCGCTGCCGGCCGGACGCGGCGTGGGCACCGCGTAACAGTGCATGAAGATCGGCTTGCCGCGGTTGGGGCCGTCGTCGCGCAGGCTGATCACATGCTTCAGATTCGCCTTCAGGTAGGCGCTGAAGGTGGCCCAGCCGTCCTCGGAAAAGTAACGCGCCACCCCGGCGCTCGGCGCGCCCCATTCGGTCTGCCGGCGCAACAGGCGCAAATTCATCGGCGTCGGCTCGGCATGGGGCAGCAAGGCAGGCACCATGGCCGCGGAGACCAGGTCGTTGCCGCCCATGCTCAGCAGGATGCCGTCCCAGACCGGGCCATCGGCGTCGCCGTCGAGCAATCGCACGAAGTCGGCGCTGCCTTCCAGGTCGACCATGCGGCGCAGCGCGTTGTGGTGGCCGGCACAGCTGACCGCCACGGTGGGCTGGCTGAACACCAACTCCTCCAGCAGATTGGCATGGGCATCGATGCGCGCCGCCGCGAACGAGAACCAGGAGTCGCCGTGCGCCAACAGCTTCCAGCGCGCGCTGGCGGGCAGACCGCGCCGGCGGAACTCGTCGGGCGTCAGGCAGAGCAGGTGCTCCAGTCGGGATTCCATCACTCAGACCCCTTTCTCCCCATGGCCGGGGCGGCGCATGGTAGGTGGAAAAACAAGTCAGCCCGTGATGACGGACTTCGGGCCTTCCCTGAAGGCATGATGCAGGCCCTACAAGCAGGGGGAGGCAAGGATTGCAACGACGACGCTTGCTGTTGCTGGCCGGCTGTGCCCCATGGGCGGTGCAGTCGAGCGACTTTTGCCGTGTCGTCGGCAGCCATGACCCGCCCTACCGGCTGCTGCAGGGCGGTCCGCCGCGCGGGCTCTACATCGAGCTGCTCATCGAGGCGGCACGCCTGGCCGGCTGGCCGCTGAGCTTCGAGCAGGCGCCGGCGGCTCGCGCGCTGCTGATGCTCGAACAGGGGCAGGCCGATCTGGCCCTTGGCGCGCTGCGCACGCCGGAGCGCGAGCGATTCCTGCACTACAGCCGCATCAGCCTGCCGCCCGAGGACAAGGTGGTGGTGACGCGCGTCGACGCGCCGACCCAGCATGGCCTGGCCGATCTGGCCGGGCTGCGCGTCGGCCTGCACCGCGGCAAGCGCTACGGTGCCGCCTTCGACGCCAGCAGGGGCATGCAGCGCATCGAGCTGCCCGACTACCTGGCGGCGCTGCGCATGCTGGCCCTGGGCCGGCTCGACGCCGTGCTGCTGCCCGAGCGCCAGGCACGCAGCCTGCTCGCCGATCCCCTGCTGGCCAGCGCCGCGCTGCGCATCCAGCCCTGGCGCCTGGCCGGCGAGACGCCCTATCTGGTGCTCGGCCGGGTCTCGCCCTGGCTGCCGCGCCTGGCCGAGCTCGAGGCCGGCTTTGACCAGTTGCATCGCAATGGCTTCTGGCAGCGCGTGCTCGCGCGCTACGCGGCGGCTTAGCATCGCCTTTTCCAGTTCCCCAAACGCCTGCCATGCCCAGCATCTACGACTTCGAGGCCCAGACCATCCAGGGCAAGCCGGTCCAGTTGGCCAAGTTCAAGGGCCGCGTGCTGCTCATCGTCAACACGGCGTCCAAATGCGGCTTCACGCCGCAGTTCGAGGGCCTGGAACAGCTCTGGAAGGACTACGAGGCGCAGGGCCTGACGGTGCTCGGCTTCCCGAGCAACCAGTTCGGCGCCCAGGACCCCGGCAGCAACGGCGAGATCGCCGAGTTCTGCCAGCTGAACTACGGCGTCAGCTTCCCGATGATGGCCAAGGTCGACGTCAACGGCGGCGACGCCCACCCGCTGTGGCAATGGCTGAAGAGCCAGAAGCGCGGCCTGCTGGGCACCGAGATGATCAAATGGAACTTCACGAAGTTCCTCGTCGGCCGCGACGGCGAGGTGATCGCGCGCTACGCGCCGACCGATGAGCCGGCGAAGTTGCGCGGCGACATCGAGAAGGCCTTGGCAGGGTGAGGCTGACCGTCTGTGTCGGCGAGGCCGGGCCGGCCTGGGTGGGCCAGCTGCGCGCGCTGCTGCCCGACTGGCAGGTCGACGACTGGCGGCCCGGCGACCCGCCGGCCGACGTCGCGGTGCTCTGGAAGCCGCCGCCGGCCTTCTTCGCTGAGCAGCGCGGCCTGCGCGCCGCCTTTGCCGCCGGCGCCGGCGTCGACGGCCTGCTGGCGCTGCAGCCGCCCCCCGGCCTGCCCATTTACCGGCTGGAGGATGCCGGCATGGGCGTGCAGATGGCCGAGTACGTGCTCGCCGCCCTGCTGCGCTGGTACCGCGGCTTCGACGCCTACGAGCGCGACGCCGCCGCCGGCCGCTGGGCACCCCGGCCACCGCCGCGCAAGGCCGACTGGACCGTCGGTCTGCTCGGCTGCGGCCTGCTCGCCGCGCCGGTCATCGAGGCCTTGCAGCATTTCGGCTTCCCCGTCCAGGCCTGGGCGCGCCGACCGCGCGACGGCCAGCGTTTGCCGGTCTTTCATGGCGACGAGGGCCTGCGCGCCTTGCTCGCCACCTCGCGCGTCGTCGTCGCCTTGCTGCCCTTGACCGAGCAGACCCGCGGGCTGCTGAACGCCGAGCGCCTGGCCGGCATGCCGCCCGGCAGCTACCTGATCAACATCGCGCGGGGCGGCCTGGTCGACGAGGCGGCGCTGCTCGCGGCACTGGACCGCGGCCAGCTCGCCGGCGCGATGCTCGACGTCTGCCGGGACGAGCCGGCAGCGCCCGAGCACCCGTTCTGGCGTCACCCGAGGATCCAGCTGACCCCGCACATCGCCGCCGCCACGCTGCGCGACGAGGCTGCCGCGCAGATCGTCGCCAAGCTGCGGCTGCTGGAGCGCGGCGACGCGGTCGGCGGACGGGTCGGGCCGGACGGCTATTGATGCCGGCATGGAAGCAGCGCAACCTGCGTTGAGGATCCGCGAGGTCGACCCCTGCGGCGACGAGGCCCTGGGCCTGTTGCGCCTGGCCGCCGCGGAAATGCGGGCGCTCTACCCCGAGCTGCAACAGCCCGGCGCCCCCGAGCCCGGCAACCAGCCGACGCCGCCGCGCGGTGTCTACCTGATCGCCAGTCGCGGCGGCCATGCCTTGGCGATGGGCGCACACCGGCCCTTGGACGCCGAGCGCACCGAGTTGCGTCGCCTCTATGTGCATCCGGAGGCGCGCCGTCAGGGCCTGGCCCGCCGCCTGCTCGCGGCACTGGAGGCCCATGCCCGCGACGCCGGCTTCACGCAGATGCTGCTCGAGACCGGCAACCGGCAGCTGCCCGCGCTGCGCCTGTACGAGGCCTGTGGCTACCGGCGCATCGCCGCCTTTGGCCAGCATGTCGGCGACCCGACCAGCGTCTGCTTCGCCAAGCCCCTGCCCCTGCGCATCGCGCGCTGTACCGCTGCCGACATCGCCGCCTGGCTGCCTTTGCGCCTCGCGCTCTGGCCCGACGCCGGGGCGGCCGAGCACCGGGCGGAGATGCGCCAGCAACTGGCCGAGCCGGCGCGCCAGGCGCAATGGCTGGGCTGGGCCGGCGAGACCGCCGTCGGCCTGGCCGAGGCCTCGCTGCGCCACGAGTACGTGAACGGCACCGAGGGAACGCCGGTGCTGTTCCTGGAGGGGCTTTACGTCGCCCCCGGCTGGCGGCGTCAGGGCCTGGCGCGCCGCCTGGTCGACGCGGTGGCCGCCTGGGGGGCGGCGCAGGGCTGCCGCGAGTTCGCGTCCGACACCCCGCTGGACAACCTGGTCAGCCAGCACCTGCACCGCGCGCTGGGTTTTGCCGAGACCGAGCGGGTCGTCTACTTTCGCCGGCTGCTGCCCTGATCGGCCGTGCCGCCGAGCTGGCGGTAGCCGACCGTCACCGCGCTGGCACGCAACCATTCGTTGGCGGTCTGGCGCGTCACCCCGGCCAGCTGGGCGAGCTCCGCCTGGCTGGCGCGCAGCCGCCAGGCACCGCCGGGCAGGGTCTCGCCGCGTTCCCGGCGCAGCTGCTGCAGCGCCAGCTGCAGGCGCTCGGCCGCGCTGCGGTGACGGGCGGACTCCAGCTGGTGCAGGCTGCCGTCGAAGCGGCGCGCCAGCTCCTGCAGCAGCGCGCGGGCAAAGCCGGGCCAGCCGTCCATCAGCAGCGCGTAGGCGGCCGGACCGATGACCAGCAGCTGGGTGGGCTGGGTGGCCGCGGCCTCGTAGCGGCTGGGCAGGCCGGTGGCGAAGGCGCTGAGCCCGAACAGGCGGATCGGCCGCACATGCTCGAGCAGGGACTCGGCGCCGTCGGCGCCGCGCAAGCGGGTGGCGATCTCGCCGGCCAGTACCGCGTACAGCGCGTTGCAGGGCGCGCCTTGGGCAAACAGCGGCCGGCCGCGTGCCAGCTTGCGCAGCCCGAGCAGGGCCGGCAGCTCGCGCTGCAGCGAGCGCGGCGGCGGCGGCAGGTCGGCGAAGGCGGCGGCACGCAGGGCGTCCAGCGCGGCCAGCGGGTCGGTGTGCTGCATCGCCTCATTGTCGGCATGCCGACCATTGCCAGCGCCGCGGCGGCGCACACTGCGGCCATGGAGATCGAGGAACAACAGCGCTGGGCGGCCCGCTACCGCCAGTTCGCCGACCAGGAATGCCCGCAGCAGCCGCTTTACGTGGCGATCTGCCAGGCCCTGGCCGCCGACCCCGAGTTGCTGGCGCTGCACGAAGGCATGCCGGCCGCGCAGGCGCGGCCCAATCTGCTGCTCGCCGCGCTGCACGAGGCGGTGCTCGAGCAGCCGGCGCAGCCCCTGGCTGCCTATTTCCGCAGCGTCGGCGGTCGGCGCTCGCCGGATGCCGAACTGCCCGGTCTGCTGCGCGAGCGCCTGCTCGGCGATGCCCGCCTGCGCTCGCGGCTGTTGACTCACGCGACGCAGACCAATGAGGCCGGGCGCTGTGCACCGCTGCGTCTGGCCATCGATGCGCTGGTCGAGCGCGGTGGCTGGAGCCGGCTGGCCTTGTTCGACTTCGGCTGCAGCGCCGGCTTGAACCTCGCGGTCGACGCCGACGAACTGCGCTGCGCCGGCACGCGGCGCGGCCCGGGGCAGCGCCTGCGGCTGGACTGCGAATGGCGCGGCGGCCCGTTGCCGAGCCCGCAGCGATGGACGATCACGGCCCGCCTGGGCGTCGACCCGGCGCCGGTCGATGTGCGCGACGCGCAGGCGGCGCGCTGGCTGCAGGCCTGCGTCTGGCCCGACGATGTCGAGCGCGTCGAGCGTCTGCGCCTGGCGCTCGCCTGGGCGCGCCGCCACCCGCCGCCGGTCGAGCGCCAGGCCGACGGCCTGCAGCGCCTGACGAGCTGGTTGGACGCCTTGCCGGGCGACACCATGCCGCTGTTGCTCAATTCCTGGGTGCTGGCCTATTTCAGTGCCGCCGAGCGCACCGAATTCCATGCCCGGGTACTGGTCTGGGTGCGCGCCGGCCGCCTGGCCTGGATCTGCGCCGAGGACGCCGCCTGCCACCCGGCGGCGCTCGGCGTGACGCCGCGCACCTGCGCCACGCTGTGGAGCTTGCACTGGGGTACCCACAGCGAGGCCTGGGCCTGGAGCCATGCGCATGGCGGCTGGGCCGAGGCGCTCTAAAGGATCAGCCCCATCTCCAGGGTCTCGAAGTAGACGCCGCGGTGGCATAGGCCCATCGGGCGTCGGCCCTCGACGGCGAAGCCCAGGCTTTCGTAGAGCCGGATCGCCGGCCCGTTGTCGGCGCGCACCTCCAGGTCCAGGCGCGCGATGCGGCCGTCGCGCCTGGCCTGGCGGATCACCGCCTCGGCCAGTTGGCGACCGAGACCGCGGCCCCGCCATTCGCGGTGCAGGCCGATGCCGAACTGTGCGCGGTGCGCCAGGCCGTCGGCCCAGAGCGGGATGGCGTCGCACCAGCCGATCACCACGCCCTCGTGCAGCGCCAACCATTGCGGGTGGCCGGCCTCGACGGTGTGGGCGATGAAGTCCTGCACGCGTTCGAGCTTTGGCGCCTGCGACTGGCCGAGCATCAGGCTGTCGCGGGCCACCGCGTCCAGGCAGGCGCGAAAGCCCTCGGCGTCCTCGGGGCGGCTGGGGCGCAGGCTGAGCATGCTTGTCCTCCTGTTCGGCATTCCAGCACAGACTGACCGAGGCTCACTCCTCCCAGCGAAAGCGCCAGAGCGCGATCGACGCGAACAGCGCGCTGAAGCCGAGCAGCACCCCCACGGCCGGCAGCGCGTCGGCCAAGCCCAGGCCGCGCCAGGTCATCGCGTCGATGCCGTCGACCGCCCAGCGCGTCGGCACGGCCAGCGTGAGCTGCTGCAGCCAGTCGGGGAACAAGAAGGCCGGCACCCAGGCACCGCCGAGCATGACCATCATCAGCGTGGCGATGATGGCCAGCCCGCGGGTCGCCTCCGGCGTGCGGCCGAGCGCCGCGACCAGCAGGCCGAAGCTGGCGGTGAGCAGCGCAAAGGCGACGAGCAGCAGGCCCAGGCCCAGCCAGCTGCCGAGCACGCGCACGCCGAAGAACAGCATGCCGGCGGCCAGGATGGCGACGAACAGGCCGAAGGCGATCAACGCACTGCTGAGCAGCCGGCTGCCGAGCAGGCTGCCGCGCGACAGCGGTGCGGCGCGCAGCCGCTTCCAGAGGTCCTGGCGGCGCATCAGCAGCAGGCCGACACCGACCTCGATGCCCAGCATCAGGATGAACTGCACGCCCATGCCGGCGAAGGCATGCGCGTAGGCGTTGTAGCCGCCCTGGCGCTGCGGCGGCAGGGCCTCGATGGTGCGGAGCAGGAACGGCTGGCGCAGGCCGCCGGCGGCCGGGCTGCTCGCCGCCGCGGGCGCCTGCAGCGACTGCTGGACGCGGGCGATGCCGTCGAACATTGACACCAGATCGGCGCGCTGCGCCGCCGACAGCTGGGTGTCCTGCAGCGCGCGCGCGCGCAGATCGACGAAGGTGCCGCCCTGCGCCGAGAAGGCGTCCTGGCTGATCACCTGCATGACTTGCTGGGTCAGCAGGCCGCGCAGCAGGCCCAGCGCGATGGCCTGCGAGGGATCGTGAACGACGACCAGCTCGGGCTGGCTGCCGGCGCCGAACAGCGCGCGCCCGGCCTGCTCGCCGAAGCCCGGCGGCAGCTGCACGGCGGCTCTCAGCTTGCCCCTGCGGACCTGCTCGGCGGCCTCCTCCGGGGCCAGGAGCTGCACGGCCAGCGCCTCGTCGGCCTGCAGGCCGGCGACGATCCTCTGGCTCAGCGGGCTGCGGTCCGCATCGCTGATCGCCACCGGCAGGCGCGACGGCTTGCTGGCACCGCTGCCGCCGAACAGGAATCCGAAGAAGCCGGCGATCAGGACGGGGGCGAGCAGGTTGAGCAGCAGGGCCCGGCGATCCTGCAGGAAGAGCAGCAGGTCCTTGCGGACCAGGGCTTGGAAGGCGGTCATGCGGCGTCCCTCAGGGTCTTGCCGGTCAGATGGAGGAAGACGTCCTCCAGCGTGGCGCGCCCGCTGCTCAGGTGTCGCAGGCGCAGGCCTTGTGCGTTGATGCTCTGCAGCAAGCCGGCACTGGCGGCCAGGGAGTCGACGGCGATGCGCAGGCAGGCGCCGTCGGGCTGCACCTGGCGCACGCCGGGCAGCGCCTGCAGCGCGACCGGGTCCGCCTCACCCTCGATCTGCAGCAGCAGCTGCTCGGCGGCCGGCAGGCGGGCGAGCAGCTCGGCCAGCCTGCCCTCGGCGATCACCTGGCCCTGGTCGACGATGACGATGCGGTCGGCCAGGCGCTCCGCTTCCTCCATGTAATGCGTGGTGTAGATCAAGGCCTTGCCGTCGCGCTTCAGGCCCTCCAGGGTCTCGAAGATGGCGTTGCGGCTTTGCGGGTCGACGCCGGCGGTGGGCTCGTCGAGCAGCAGCAGCTCGGGCTCGTGGACCAGGGCGCAGGCGATGTTCAGCCGCCGCTTCATGCCACCGCTGAAGCGCTCGACGCGCTCGCCGGCGCGCTCCAGCAGGCCAACGCGGGCCAGCACCGCCGGCAATCGTTCGCGCAGCTGGGCTCGCGTCAGGCCGTAGAGCGAGGCGAACAGCTCGAGGTTCTGCGCCGCTGTCAGCGTCTCGAACAAGGCGATCTCCTGCGGCACCAGGCCGATGCGGCGCTGGTAGGCATGGCGGTCGACGGCGAGCAGCTGCCCGCCCAGGCTGATCCGGCCGGCATCGGGGGCCAGCAGGCCGCTGAGCATGGCCAGGGTGCTGGACTTGCCGGCGCCGTTGGGGCCGAGCAGGGCGAGCAGCTCGCCGGGCCGCACGGCCAGCGAGATGCCGTCGACGGCGAGTCGATCGCCATAGCGTTTGCGCAGTTGCTGCGCCTGCAGTCCGGGGCTCATCGCGGCTCCTCGTCGAAGATGGCGCGCAGCATGCCCGATGGCCCGGTGGGGGCCTGGGTCGCGGCGACGGATGGGCGGCCGGCGGCGCGAACGTTCGTCTGCGGCTATGGTTTGGCGATGTCACCCGCCACCGCCATCCGCCCCGTCCGCCCCGCGGACGTCGCCGCCATCGTCGGCCTGATCCGCGAACTCGCGGTCTTCGAGCAGCTCGAACACCTGGTCCAGACCGATGCCGACCGCCTGCACGAGCACCTGTTCGGCTCGCGGCCCGTCGTCGAGGCCCTGGTCGCCGAGCAGGCGGGCGGCGCCATCGTCGGCTTCGCGCTGTTCTTCACGAACTACTCGACCTTCCTGAGCCGGCCAGGGATCTACCTGGAGGACTTGTACGTGCAGCCGGCGGCGCGCCGTCTGGGCCTGGGCCAGCAGCTGCTACGCGCGCTGGCGCAGCTCGCCGTCGAACGCGATTGCGGCCGCTTCGAGTGGAGCGTGCTCGACTGGAACGCGAACGCCATCGCCTTCTACGAAAAGCTCGGCGCGACGGTGATGCCCGACTGGCGCATCTGCCGCGTCACCGGCCAGACCTTGCACAAGCTGGCCGGGCGCTGAGCGCCGTTCAGCGACCGGCCAGCTGGGGGTCGGCGGTCGGCTGGGTCGCAGGCTTGCCGATCTGGGCGCTGGACAGCGGTGCGCCGAGTTCGCGTTCCCAGTTGCTGCTGCTGGGATCCTGGGGCGCCAGCGGCAGCGCACAGCCGACCAGGCTGCTGGCCAGGGCCAGCGCGGCAAGGGGACGGAGCAGGGTGGAGGCAGAGATCGTCATGGGACTTCCTTTCACAGAATCCGTCGATGAAGTTGACGGTGTCTACTAGTGTCACGACAATGGTAGACAGTGTCAACAGCGATCCGAAAGCCCGAGTGAAATCAGGGGTTACCCGGAGAGGCGCCTCCCCAGGCAGGGAGCGGGCCGGATGGGGACAATGTCAAGCATGAGCGCGATCGAAGCCCCCGCCCTGGACCTCAAGGAAGCCTGCGTGCAGGTGGCCCGCGAGGTCATTGCCGAGTCCGGCCTGGAGGCCCTGAGCCTGCGCGATGTCGCGCGCCGGCTTGGCGTGTCGCACCAGGCGCCCTACAAGCACTACCCGAGCCGCGACCACCTGCTGGCCGAGGTGATGCGGCGCTGCTTCGTCGGCTTTGCGGAGTACCTGGAAACGGGCGCGCAACGTCCCGAGCTGGCGCAGCTGCCGATGGGCGGCCTGGGCCGGCTCTACCTGCAGTACGCGCAGGCGCACCCGCTGGAGTACCGGCTGATGTTCGGCACGCCCTGGCCGCCGGCCGCCGACCACCCGGCCCTGCAGGAGGCCGCCCGCCACGCCTTCGACATGCTGCGCGCCCGGCTGCGCCAGCTGCACGGCGTGACCGCCGAGGCCGAGCACCATGGCGCCGACCTGGACGCGGTCTGCATCTGGGCCTGCGTGCACGGTCTGGCCACGCTGATGCAGAGCAATTGCATGGCGCGCATCGACGAGACCCTGGGCGTCAAGGATGAGCTGCCCGAGCACCTGCTGCAGATGCTCGGCCGCGCGCTGCTGCCGGCGTCGCCCTGAAGCGCGTCAGCGCGAGTTCGTGCGGCGCGAGGCGACGGTGTCGACGTCGCGCGGTTCGCTGAACGGCAGCTTGAGCATCTCGATCAGGCTGGGCTGACGCGGTCCGATGCCGGTCGCCGCCACCGGTCCTTCGCGGTAGGTGCCGAACAGGCGGTCCCAGACGATCGCGTTGCAGGCGAAGTTGCGGTTGCTGTCGTCGAAGTCCTGCGAATGGTGCAGGCGATGCTGGTGGTTGTGCGTCAGCAGCCATTGCAGGCCGGGCGTGGCGAAGCGCAGATTGCTGTGCGCCAACGCGCTGTTGACGACCAGCACCAGGGTCGCGCCGCTCACCGCCTGCTCGCTGGCGCCCAGCAGCGTCGCCACCAGCAGCATGGGCAGGGCCAGCAGCGGCAGCTCGAAGGGATGGGTGAGGCCGAAGTGCGTCGCCTGCAGCCGATGAAAGCTGTGATGCACACCATGACCGCTGGCCCGCCACAACCAGGGCCAGGCGTGGATGGCGCGATGGATCCAGTAATAGACCAGATCGCCGCCCAGGAACAGCAGCCCGATCTGCAGCGGCAGCGGCAGGCCGGCGCCGTCCCAGCCGGTGGGCAGCAGCGGGCGCAGCACCGCCGCGTAGGCCTCGCCGATGAGGGCGGAGATCAGCATCACCACCCCAAGGGCGCCGAGCAGGCGCCAGCAGGCGGCGGCGCCGCGCCGCCAGTCAGGTCGGGCCGGCCACACGGCCTCCAGGCCGTGCAGCAGCGCCAGGCTCAGACCCAGGGCGGCGAGCAAGGCCCCGTCGCCGGCGCCCATCCAGGCCCAAAGCCCCAGCGCCAAGGCGAGGATGAGCGGGTGACCCAGGCGTTCCAGCATGGCCGGCGGGCGCTCAGTGCACGCCGTGCATCTTTTTCTTCATCCACGGCGACAGCGCCATCAGCACCAGGCCGGCGGCCGCGGGCACGACGAAGAAGATCATGAAGAAGGTCGACAGCGAATAGGTCGCCGAGATCTGGTCGATGTAGGAGCCGGTCTTGCCCGCCACCCAGTTGGCGATCGCCGAGTTCAGGAACCAGACGCCGAACATCAGGCCGAGCAGGCGCACCGGCGCCAGCTTGGAGATGTAGGACAGGCCGACCGGCGACAGGCAGAGCTCGCCCATGGTGTGCAACAGATAGGCCAGGGTCAGCCACATCATGCTGACCTGGGCGGTCTTGGCGCCCGGGGCGATGCCGGAGGCGCCATAGGCCAGGGCCGCGAACCCCAGGCCGAGCAGGATCAGGCCGACGCCGAACTTGACCGGACCGCTGGGGTTCCACTTCTCCTCCCACATCTTGGAGAAGTAGGGCGCCAGCACGACGATGAAGAAGCTGTTGAGCACGCCGAACCAGGTCGCCGGCACCTCGCTTTGCTCCATCAGGAACTCGCGGCCGAGCATCCACAGGCACAGGCCCCAGAGGCCGGCGAAGGCCAGGGCCAGCGCCAGATTCGCCTGCCAGACCTTGCCGCCGGTGTTGCGGTAGAGGCGCAACAGCAGCCAGGACAGGATGATCAAGGGCACGACGGTCATCGCGGTGTTGATCAGCTTGAACATCAGGCCCGAGGTGCCGACCAGCGTGCGGTCGGTGTAGTCGGCGGCGAAGATGGTCATCGAACCGCCGGCCTGCTCGAAGGCGAACCAAAAGAAGATGGTGAAGAAGCTGAACACCAGGATGGCGATCAGGCGGTCGCGCACCACATGGGCCGGGGTGTCGTCGAGCGCCTCGGCCTTCTCCAGTTCGGCGGCCTTGGCGGCGTCGAGCTTGTCGCCGATCGTGCCGAACAGCTGACGCGAGAACCAGAACTGCAGCGCGCCGAGGATCATGAAGGCGCCCGCCAGGCCGAAGCCGAGGTTCCAGCTGAGCTTCTCGCCGATGTAGCCGCACAGCGAAATGCCGAAGAAGGCGCCGGCGTTCACGCCCATGTAGAACAAGGTGTAGCCGCCGTCGCGCTGGCCCTCGTTGTCCTTGCCATAGAGCTGGCCGACGATGGCCGAGATGTTTGGCTTGAAGAGGCCGGTGCCAAGGATGATGAGCCCGAGGCCGGCATAGAACATCGGCACCGTTTCGAGGAACAGCGCCGCATGGCCGGCGGCGATGATGAAGCCGCCCCAGAGCACCGAACGGCGCGTGCCCAGGATGCGGTCGGCGATGTAGCCGCCGAGGATGGGCGTGAGGTAGACGAGGCCGGTGTACCAGCCGTAGAGGCTGGTCGCCTCGGCCCGCGTCCAGCCCCAGCCGCCGCTGCTGACCTCGCTGATGAGGAAGAGCACGAGCAGGGCGCGCATGCCGTAGTAGGAGAAGCGCTCCCACATCTCGGTGAAGAAGAGCACGAACAGCGCGTTCGGCTGCCCCAGGATGTGCTCCTTGGAGCTCGGCAGGGTGTTGGCTTGCAAGGGAGGGACTCGCGGAAACGGTGGGATGCGGCCACCCCGAGAACCGGGGCGGCGCGAAGTGGCGCGAATTGTCCCCATCGGCTCCACCGTCCAAGGCGGGGATTCCCTGCATGGCTTTCGGCACCCCGCGCGCCGAACGGCCGGCAGCGACGCTTTCTCGACACGCGCCGGGGCGAAGACCTTGTGCGCCCCGCTAAGCTGACCGCCATGCGCATGGACCGCCATCGTCGCGGCCTGCTGGCGGCCGCTTTCAGCCTGCCGGCCTTCGGGGCGCAGGGGCAGACGCTGCGCATGGCCTTTGGCGACCGCATTCCGCCGTTCTGCTTCCCGGAGAGCGAGTCGGGCATCGAGGTCGACGTGTTCCGCGAGGCATTGGCGCGGCGCGGACACCGGCTGCAGCCGGTCTTCCTGCCACTGGCGCGCGTTCCCAGGGCCTATCGCGATGGCCAGGTTGACGCGGCGATGACCGACCTGGGCCAGGCCCTCGGCAACGAGGGCGCTCATTACGGCGACGCGGCCGTGCTCTACGACAACGTCTTCATCACGCTGGCTCGCCGGCGCCTCACGATCCGCCAGCCCGCCGACTTGGCCGGTCTCAGCGTGGTCGCGTTTCAGGGCGCCGCGCAGCGCTTCCCCGCCTGGTTGGGCGAGCGCGCCGCGATGGCGCACTACCAGGAGCTCAACGACCAGGCTGCCCAGGTGCGCATGCTGATGCTGGATCGCTGCGATGCCGTGCTGAGCGACCGCAGCATCTTTCGCTGGTTCAGCCTGCTGCAGGCTCGCCAGGGCCTGGTGCTCCACCCGGTTCAGGAGCACCGCTTCACGCAGGCCAACCCGCTGGACTACCGGCCGGTGTTCCGCAGTGCCGCGCTGCGCGACGACTTCAATGCCGGGTTGCGCTGGCTGCACAGCAGCGGTCGCCACCAAGCCATTTACGACCGCTATCTGCGCGCCTAGATCGACCCGGGAGCAGCGATCTCGCAAGGCTGGCACACTCGGGCCATGATCTGGAACGACCCCCAGCTGCTGGAGCAGCTGCCCGTGCTGGTCTGGCCGCTGCTGCTGCTGGCGGCTTGGCTGGCCGGCGAATGGGCACATCGCCAGCTGGCCTTGCCACGCATCGCCTGCTACGCGCTCGCCGGCTTCATCGCCGGCAGTGGCCAGTTCGGCCTGTTGCCCGCGGTGGCCGAGGCGCCGATGGCGCTGTGCGCGCACATCGCCTTCGGCCTGCTGCTCTTCGAGTTCGGCTACCGCGTCAACCTGCGCTGGTATGTGCACAACCCGGCGCTGCTGCTGGCCAGCCTGGTCGACGCGCTGCTCAGCTTCACCGGTGTTTATCTCGTCGCCTTGTGGACGGGCAGCAGCGCGGCGCAGGCGGCGCTGATCGGCTCGCTGGGCATGGCGGCCTCGCCGGCGGCGCTGGTGCGCGTGCTGCACGAACAGCATGCCGCCGGCCAGATCAGCGAGCGCCTGGTGCACGTGGCGGCCTTGAACTGCCTGCTCGCCGTGATCGTCTTCAAGGCGGTGCTCGGCTTCTCGGTGTTCGAGGTCTCGGGCAGCCTGGCCGGTGCGCTCTACACCGGCGCCTGGGCCACCCTGGTGTCGGCGGCCATGGGCTTGTTCGCCGGCGCCCTGCTGCCGCGCCTGCTGCGCCACCCGCGCCTGTCGGGCGATCGCAGCATGCCCTATGTGCTGGCGCTGCTCGCGCTGGTCGGCGCCAGCCATGTGCTGCAGCTGTCGCCCATCGTCGCGGCCCTGGTCTTCGGCCTGGCGTCGCGCCACCGCCGCGAGGTCTTCAGCCGCCACACCCGCGGCTTCGGGCCGCTGGGCGACCTGCTCACGCTGACCCTCTTCGTCTACCTCGGTTCGCGGCTGGAGTGGTCGCTGGCGCTGGCCGGCCTGAGCGTCGGCGTGGCCCTGGTGGCGACCCGCCTGCTGGTGACCTGCGCGGTGATGGCCGGCTTTGCGCAATGGAGCGGCATCAGCGTGCGCAAGGGCTTGTTGACCGGCCTGGGGCTGATGCCGCTGTCGGCGTTTGCGCTGCTGCTCCTGGAGCAGTCGCGCCACCTCGGGCTGGAGCTGATCGACGGACTGGCGCCGCTGATGGCGGCGCTGCTCATCCTGGAACTGCTGGGTCCGGTGTGCACGCAGCTCGCGCTGCGCTGGGGCGGTGAGCTGCCGGTGCAACGCAAGGAGGAATCATGAGCGCGGACGGCAACCCGGAAAACCCCGGCCTGCTGCCTTTTGCCAAATCGGGCAGCTTGAGCTTCGGTGTCGAACTGGAGCTGCAGATCATCAATCTCAGCGACTACGACCTGGCGGCGGCCAGCACCGACCTGCTCGCCTTGCTCAATCGCGCGCCCTTCCCCGGCCAGGTCACGCCCGAGATCACCACCAGCATGATCGAGGTGGCCAGCTCGGTGCAGACGCGCTTCGTGCCGCTGCGCGCCCAGCTGCGCGAGATCCGCGACACCCTGCTGGCGGCGGCGCAGAAGCTCAACCTGGGACTCGCCGGGGGCGGCACCCACCCGTTCCAGCACTGGAGCGAGCAGCGCATCTACCCCAAGCCGCGCTACCACCAGGTCTCCGAGCTGTATGGCTACCTGGCCCAGCAGTTCACCATCTTCGGCCAGCATGTGCACATCGGCTGCCGCAGCGGCGACGAGGCGCTGTTCCTGCTGCACGCGCTGTCGCGCTACGTGCCGCACTTCATCGCGCTGGCCGCCAGCTCGCCCTTCGTGCAGGGCCAGGACACCTTGTTCAATTCGGCGCGCCTGAACTCGGTGTTCGCCTTCCCCCTGAGCGGCCGCGCGCCCTTCCTGCTCAAGTGGGCCGACTTCGAGACCCAGTACTTCGAGAAGATGACGCACACCGGCGTCGTCAAGTCGATGAAGGACTTCTACTGGGACATCAGGCCCAAGCCCGAGTACGGCACCATCGAGCTGCGCGTCTGCGACACGCCGTTGGACGTCGACACCGCGGCCCTGCTCGCCGCCTACCTGCAGGCCCTGTGCGCGCTGCTGCTCGACGGCGGCGAAGCCCCACCGGCCGACGACGACTACCTCGTCTACACCTACAACCGCTTCCAGGCCTGCCGCTTCGGCCTGCACGGCACCTTGGTGCACCCGAAGAGCTACGAGCAGATCTCCATCCGCGAGGACGTGCTGCGCACGCTGCGCCGCTTGCAGCCCTACGCCGAGCAGCTGGAGAGCGTCGAGGCGCTGGAGGGCGTGCACGAGCTGGTCTACCGCGGCAGCGGCGCGCACTGGCTGCGCGAGGAACGCGCGCGGGTCGGCAGCGTCGAGGGCGTGGTCGACGCGGCGATCCGGCGCTTTGCCGGAACGCTCTAGGGTCTGAACTCGACGAGCAGGCTGGAGCGCGCCGGCAGCGGAATGCGCCGCTCGCGGATGGCGATGGCCTGACCCGTGAGCGCGTCTCGCGCCTGCGTGAAACCGGCCAGCATCTCGGGGAAGCGACCGAGGTCGAGCTCGCCGTCGGCGGCGTTCTTGTTCAACACCAGCATCAAGCGCCGCGCACCACCGTCCTGGTAGCGGAACAGCGCGTACTGGCCCTGCTCGGGCGCGTAATGCATCAGCCTGCCCTCGTGAACCAGGGTCTCGGCCTTGCGCCAGTTGAACAGCTGGCGGACATAGGCCTGGAAGTCGCGCTGCTCGGCGCGCAGGCCGTCGCCGGTGAAGCCGTTGATCGCATCGCCCGGCCAGCCGCCGGGGAAGTCGGCGCGCACGCGGCCGTCGTCGCGCTCGGTCGGGCTGGTGAACAGCAGCTCGTCGCCGTAGAACCATTGCGGGATGCGCCGCGTGAACGCGAGGTAGGCGGTGGCCATGCGCGTCAGCGCCAGGTCCTGCTTGAGCAGCGAGAAGAGGCGCGGCGTGTCGTGGTTGCCGACGAAGAGCACCAGATTCGTCGGGTCGGCGTAGACGAAGTCATGCGCCAGCGCCTCGTAGAGCTTGGTGAAGCCGCTGTCGTGACCGTCGGCCTCGCTGAGCGCGGCGAGCAGCGCGCCGTGCAACGGGAAGTCCATCAGCCCCGGCGTGTGGCTGACATAGCCATCGTGGTTGCGCTTGCCGCGCTGCCAGTAGGCGACGATGGCCGGGTGCGGGCTCCACTCCTCGCCGACGATGTTCAGGCGCGGGTACTCGCGCATCAGGCGCTCGCTCCATTGCGTGAGGAAGGCGCGGTCGGAATAGGAGTAGGTGTCGGTGCGGATGCCCGAGAGCCCGAGCTCCTCGACCCACCAGATCGACATCTGCGTGAGGTAGGTCGCCAGCTGCGCGTTGCGCTGGTTGAGGTCGGGCATGGTGCGCGTGAACCAGCCGCTGGCGAAGCGCTCGCGGTCGCTGGGCGCGGCGTTGGGGTCCTGCAGGCTGACGCGGGCGTGATGCGTCTCGGTGTACTGCGGCCAGTGGTTCAGCCAGTCCTTGGCCGGTGGGCGCTTGAGCCAGCGGTGCTCGCTGCCGATGTGGTTGAGCACGATGTCCTGGATCACCCCGACGCCGCGCGCGCGCGCCGCCGCGGCAAAGGCCAGGTAGTCGGCATGGCTGCCGAAGCGCGGGTCGACGCGGTAGAAGTCGGTCGCCGCATAGCCGTGGTAGCTGTAGGCCTTGCCGTCGTTGATAAGGATGGGCGTGGTCCAGATCTGCGTGAAGCCCAGGCCGGCGATGTAGTCGAGGTGGCGCGTCATGCCGGCCAGGTCGCCGCCATGGCGGGCGCCGGGCTGGCTGCGGTCCTCGCCGGCCTCCAGCAGGCCGCTGGCAGCGCCGGAGCCGCCCTTGGCAAAGCGGTCGGGCACCAGCAGGTAGATCGCATCGCGCGGGCCGAAACCCTGGCGCTCGGCCGAGCCCTTGGCACGGGGTTTGATGTCGTAGCGGGCCTGCAGCGCCGGCTGCCCGTCGCCGCGGGGGAAGTGCAGCGTCAGCTGCCTGGCTTGAGCCGGCGTCTCGATGTCCAGCCACAGGTGGTCGGGGCTGTCGGAGCGCGTCACGCCGAGCAACTTGGCGCCGTCAACCCGCGGCTGACCGGCAGCAATGCCCTCGGCCTCGACCATCAACTGCAGCCGGCGCTCCTGGAAGCCGGCCCACCAATGCGGCGGCTCGATGCGCTGCGCCAGCGCCGGCGTCGCGGCGACGAGCAGGGAGAAGGCCAGGTTGGCGATGACTCGCATGCACAAGCTCCTGAGGCTGAGGTCCGGATGGCAATGTAGTTCAACTACCTTTACTGATCGACGAAGCTAGTTTTGCTACCCTTCGTCACCTGTCGCCCTTTCTGATCGCCGATGCGCCGTCGCCAGCTCGCCCCGCTTGCCCTCAGTCCGCTGCTGGCCGAGGCCGCGCTGCCACGGCTGCGAGCCGGTCGGCTGGAGCGCATCGAATCGTTCGCCTCGCGCCATGTCGACGCACGCACCGTCGACGTCTGGCTGCCGCCGGGCTATGACCCGGCGCGGCGGCGTTACGCGGTGCTCTACGCCCACGACGGTCAGATGCTGTTCGACCCGGCGACGACCTGGAACCGCCAGGCCTGGGAGCTGGACCAGGCGGCGGCGGCACTGATGGCCGCCGGCCGGGCGCGCGACTTCATCGTCGTCGCGCCCTGGAACAACGGGCGCTTCCGCCATGCCGAGTACTTCCCCGCGGGCTTTCTGCCGCATCTGCCGACGGCGTTCCGCGACGAGCTGGTCAGCAAGGCGCTGCACGGCCGGCCGCGTGCCGACGACTACCTGCGCTTCCTGGTCGACGAGCTCAAGCCCTTGATCGATTCGCGCTACGCGACGCGGCCGGAGCGCGAGGCCACGGCGCTGATGGGCTCCAGCATGGGCGGCCTGATCAGTTGCTACGCGCTGTGCGAGTACCCCCAGGTCTTTGGCGGCGCCGCCTGCCTGAGCACGCATTGGATCGGCGTCTTCGAGGAGCGTCCCGAGGTGCCGGATGCGGCCATCGCCTACCTGCGCGCCAAGCTGCCGCCGCCGGCCACGGTGCGCCTGTGGATGGACCGCGGCAGCACCGAGCTGGACGCCAAGTACGCCCGGGCGCAAACGCGGATCGACGCGCTGATGGCCGAGCTGGGCTATGCGCCGCCGCGCTTCGTCAGCCGCGTCTACGAGGGCACCGGCCACAACGAGAACGCCTGGCGCGATCGCCTGCCCGAGGTGTTGGCTTTCCTCCTCGGCGACTGATTCGGCGGCCGGCAGCGGCTATCCTGAGCGCCGCTTGGCGCAAGGACTGCCATGTCGGGACGCGACTTCTCCCATCGCGATGTCGGATTGCTGTGGCTCGACGAGCAGGGCGGGATCCGCCATGCCAACGCCACCGTGCATGCCTGGGCGGGCGCACCGCGCACGCTGGTCGAGCTGCTGCCGCTGCTCGACCCGGCGCGCTGGCAGAGCTGGCGCGACGACGGCTTTGCCGCCGTCCTTCAGCTGGGCCTGCGCCAGCAAGGTGGCGGTCAGATGCTGGTCCATGCCCAGCTCGATCCCGACCCGCAGGGCGGCTACCTGCTCAGCCTGTGGAGCAGCCTGAAGACCGGTGAACGCGCCGCCATCGACGCCCTGCAGCGCAGCGTGCTCAAGGCGGTGGCCACCGGCCAGCCCTTGGCCGCGGTGATGGACCTGCTGTGCCGCGAGGCCGAGGCCCTGGCGCCTGAATTGATCTGCTCGGTGCTGCGCATCGACCGCGAGGGCCGGCTGCGGCCGCTGGCCGGACCCAGCCTGCCGGCGGCCTACAACGCGGCGATCGATGGGGTGCTCATCGGCCCGCAGGCCGGCAGCTGCGGCACCGCCGCCTGGCGGCGCGAACCGGTCGAGGTCAGCTCGATCGCCAGCGACCCGCTGTGGGCCAACTACAAGAGCCTGGCCCTGGGCCATGGTCTGGCGGCCTGCTGGTCGACGCCCATCCTGATGGACGACGGCCGCGTCGCCGCCACCTTCGCGCTGTACTACCGCGAGGAGTCCGCGGTGGCGCCCTATCACCGCCACCTCGTCAACGCCTGCACGCAGCTGGCCCGGGTGGCCCTGCTGCACCACGAGCACGAGTTGCGCATCGAGCGCCTGGCCTATTACGACGCTGTCACCGGCCTGCCCAACCGCGTGCTGTTCGCCCAGCGGGCCGCCGGCTGGCTGGAACGGCTGGCCCAGGAAGGCGCACCGGCCGCGCTGCTGCTGATGGACCTCGACCGCTTCAAGGCGATCAACGAGGTGCAGGGGCATGCGGTCGGCAACGAGGTGCTGCGCCGCGTCGCCGAGCGCCTGGCGCAATGCCTGCCCGGCGCCGACACCCTGGCACGGCTGGGCGATGACGAGTTCGTCGTGCTGCTGCCGCGCAGCGACCGCTGCGCCGCGGCACGCACCGCCGAGTCGATCTGTGCGGCGATCGCCGAGCCGCTGCAGCTCAGCCGTGGCCAGCAGCTTCGCCTCGGCGTCAGCGTCGGCTGGAGCAGCTTCCCCGATGACGGCGGGCAGGCCGAGCTGCTGCTCAAGCAGGCCGACATCGCCCTCAACCATGCCAAGGGCGCGGGCCGGCATTGCGCGCGCGGCTTCAACGCCGCGATGGCCCAGGTGCTGGAGGAGAAGGCCTGGATGGAGGCCGAGCTGCGCCAGGCCTTGGCCAGCAACAGCCTGCTGCTGCATTTCCAACCCAAGCTGCACCTGGACAGCAGCGAGCTGCTGGGCGCCGAGGTCCTGCTGCGCTGGAACTGCCCCGGTCGGGGCTTTGTGCCACCGGATCGCTTCATCCCCCTGGCCGAGGAGATCGGCCTGGTCAGCCAGATCGACGCCTGGGTGCTGGACGCCGCCTGTGCGCAGCTCGCCCAGTGGCGGGCCGACGGCCTCGCCATGCCGGGCCTGGCCATCAATGTGTCGCCGCCGCGCTTTCTGCATGCCGATGTCGTCGAACACCTACAAGGCCTGATGCGCCGCGACGGTCTGGCACCCCAGGACATCACGCTGGAGGTCACCGAACGGCTGATGCTGGACGAGTCGCAGGACCGCCGCGCCGTCGCGCAGCTGGCCGAGCTGCGCGAGCTGGGTGTCGGTGTGTCCATCGACGACTTCGGCACCGGCTACTCCAGTCTCAGCTACCTGCGCCGGCTGCCGATCTCGGAGCTGAAGATCGATCGCAGCTTTGTCCACAACCTGGTGGGCAGTGCCGATGACCAGGCGCTGACACGGGCCTTGGTCGCCATCGCCCAGGCCATGAAGCTGCGCCTGGTCGCCGAGGGCGTGGAAAGCGAGGCACAGGCCCAGCTGCTGCGCGAGCTGGGCTGCGAGGCGGCCCAGGGCTACTGGCTGTCGCGACCGCTGGACGCCGCGGCCTTTGCCGCCTGGGTGCGCGCGCGCGCCTGAGGGCGCAGATGGGCGACGACGGCCGCCTGCACCGCGGCTTCGTCCAGCAGGCGGCGATGCCCGAGGCCCTCGGTGATCTGCAGGCGCGCCGCCGGCAGGGCGCGCGCCAGGGCCTCGCTGGCGGCCAGCGGCGCGGTGCGGTCGTTGCGGTCGTGGACCAGCAGGGTCGGCTGGCGCAGATGGCGGGCAATCCATTCGGGCTCGAAGCGCTGCATGGCCACGCCCTCGCGGGCCTCGATGCGCCGCGCCATGCGCTCGGCCAGGCCGTCGCCGATGCCGATGGCCTGCGCGAACCAGGCCAGGAACTGCCGCGGCGGCGGTGCCACGGCGAGCAGCGCCGCCTGCTGTGCCGGCAGGCCGCGGGCCAGCGCATGGGCCAGCGCCCGCGCGCCCAGCGAATGGCCGACCACTGCGGTCCAGGGACCATGACGGCTGCTCACCGCGAACAGCGCCCGCGTCCACTGCACCAGGTTGCTGCGCCAGCCGCCGGCATGGCCATGGGCCGGCAGCTCGAGCAGCAGCGGCTCCAGCCCGGCGGCGGCGAGTTGCTCGGCCAGCGGCAGCAGCTGCTGGGCGTCGCCGCCCCAGCCGTGCACGAGCAGCACCTTGGCGCCGTTCTCGTCGACCTGCTGGCGACGCCAGACCGCCAGATGGCTGGCCTCGAAGGGCAGGGATTCGACCTGCCAGCCGGCCGGCACCTTGCGGCGCCGCGCCGCCAGCTTGGTCGGTAGCGGGGTCAGGAACAGGCGCAGCGCCAGCTGGGTGCCGGCCCGCGGCGCCAGGCGGTCAACCTGGCGCAGCAGGCCGGCGGCGGCGCGCGCCAGCGGGCTGGCAAAGAAGACGGCGGCGGGGTTAGGGCTGTTCATGAAAAACTCCTTGGCGCACGATCGTGCGAAATTGAGGCGAAGAAAGACGGGCTGGGGTGAATCGGCGGGGTTCAGGGGCGGCTGGCCTCGATCAGGCGCAGCCAGCAGGACCAGGCGCGGGCCGGCGCCGCCGGGTCGCGCAGGAAACGGGCGTCGCGCAGCAGGCCGGTGAACAGGGCGTCCATCTCGAAGACCAGCTGGTCGGGGTCGATGTCGGCGCGCAGATGGCCGGCGGCGATGGCCTGCTGCACGCTGCGGCGCAGCGCGGCGCGCCAGCGGCGCACGCCGTCGAGCAGCTTGTCGCGCACCGGCCCGGGGCGGTCGTCGTACTCGAAGGCGCCGGCGCTGTACAGACAGCTGCTGGCTTGGGACGGGTCGGCGGCGCGCTGCAGCCAGCGCTGCATGATGCTGCTGAGCCGCGGCAAGCCGCGGTCGGCCGTCATCGACGGCGTGAACACCGCCTGCACGAAGCGGCGGTCGTACTCGTCGATGACCGCCAACTGCAGCGCCTCGCGCGAACCGATGCGCGAGAACACGCCGCTCTTGCTCAGCTGCAATCGCTTGGCCAGTTCGCCCAGGCTCAGGCTCTCCAGGCCCTCGGCCTGGGCCATGGTCAGGGCGGTGTCGACGATCGCCGCCAGGGTCAGGCCGCTGCGCTCGGTCTTGGCTTCCATGGATTGAAGATTAGCACGGTCGTGCGAAGTCTGCAGAAAAGTTGCCGCCGCAGCGTGCGAAGCATGAACAAGCGGGGCCCTGGTGGGCAGGGCGGATCCGAGCGGACTGCGGCGGCGCGCGCAGTGTGCCCTGTGGCGGCCGTCGCCGCGTCGACAGGACGACGGAGCCGGCCCTGCAGCCGACGAAGCCCCGCTGGCGGCCGACGAGGCTTGCGTCGCGGTGGCGGCGCGGCATGATCACCATCAGGAGGCGCCGCCATGAGCACCCCGTCACGCCGTCAGCTTCTGATGCTGCTAGCCAGCGCGCCGGCGCTGCCCGCGGCGCAAGCGCAGGACATGGTTCACGCGGTCGGCAGCCTGTTCGCGCGCATCTACGAGCCGGATGGCGCGCAGCCGCGCGGTCTGGCCGTGGACCTGCTGCGCCGCTGCCTGGGCGAGCCGCTGCGCTTCGGCTTCCTGCCCTATCCCCGCGCGCAGCTCGAGGTCGAGCAGGGCGACGCCGATGTGCTGATCGGCCCCTACCGCACGCCGGAGCGCGAACCGCGCTTCCTGTTCAGCCAGCGGCCCTTCTACGAGGACGAGATGGTGTTCTACGCGCGCCGCGGCAGCGAGTCTCGCTGGGACGGGCAGTTCCCACGCCTGGCCGAACTGGACATCGGCGCCGTCAAGGGCTGGGCCTATGGCGCCGGTTTCGAGGCCATGAGGCCCTATATGAAGCGGCTCAGCCTGGTCACCGAGGTCAGCCGCGGCCTGATGATGCTCAAGCTGCAGCGCCTGGACCTGTTCGCCACCAACGAGCGCAACACCCAGCCGGTGCTGGAGCAGCTGCAGCTGGGCGATCAACTGGTCCGCCTGAGCCCGCCGCTGGAGCTGATGCGCGGGCATTTCGCCTTCCCGCGCACGCCGCGCGGTCAGCAGCTGCGCCTGCGCTACGACCAGGGCTTCGAGACCCTGCTGCGCAGCGGCGAGTTCGCGCGCCTCGCCCAGCAATGGGGCGTGCGTGCGCCGGCCTGAGCGCTTCCCTATTTGCCGAGCGCCAGCTTGATGCCGAAGCCCAGTAGCAGGCTGCCGGCCAGGCGTTCCAGCCAGACGCCCAGCTGCGGGCTGGCACGCAGGCGCTCGGCGGCCAGCCGGGTGATGGCGATGGCGATCGCGCAATAGGCCAGGGTGATCGCGGCGACGCTGGCCGCCATCAGCGCGAAGCTCAGCAGGCCCCGGTGCTGGACCGGGTCGACGAACTGCGGGAAGAAGGCCATGTAGAACACGATGGCCTTGGGGTTGAGCAAGGTGATCAGCAGCGCCTGGCGGAAGAACTGCGTGGGCCTCACCTCCAGCGCCGCCCGTCCGCCGGCGCGGGCGCGCAGCATGCGCAGACCCAGCCAGACCAGGTAGGCGGCGCCCAGCCATTGCACGGCGCCGAACAGGCGCGGGGCCGCCTGCAGCACGGCGGCCACGCCGGCCACCGCGCTCCACAGCAGGATCTGGTCGCCGACGAGCAGACCGGCGGTGGCGGCCAGGCCGCCACGCACCCCGCCCTTGCCGGTCGAGCCGATCAGCACCAGATTGCCCGGCCCGGGGATGAGCAGAAAGATCCAGACCGCGATGACGAAGGCGGGATAGTCGGCGATGCCGTGCCAGCTGTGCATGGCCCTAGTGGAGCAGACCGTAGACGCGTTCGGCCGGCAGGCGGGCCACGAGTTGCTTGTCGGTCTCGACGGCGCGCACCGCGAAGGCCGGGTCGGCGCAATCGCGGCGCTGCGACTGCTGGATCGGGATGCCACGCTTGTCGGTCAGCGTCATCGCCAGCGGCGTCTGCAGGCCGGCGCCGCGGCGGATCACCACCGCGCGCTCGCCGCTGGCCAGGCAGACCAGCTCGCCGGGCGGGTAGAGGCCGAGCTCCTTGACCAGGGCGGCGACCATCGCACTGCCCGGCCACTCGCTGTAGGCCTGGCGCTCGGCCTCGCGCACGTCCACCGGTGGCCGACCTTCGCGGCGGCTGATCTTGGCCAGGAAGACATCGGCCAGGCGCAGCAGCTGGGCCGGCTCGCCGACTTCGCTCAGGCCGCGCGGATAGCCCTGGCCGTCGGCATGCTCGTGGTGCTCGGCGACCGCGCGCAGGCAGTCCTCGTCGCCGACGCCAGCGGCGCGCAGCCTGGCCACCGCGGCATCCGGGTGCGCGCGCAGCAGCTCGCGCTGCTCGCCGCTCAGCCGACCGTAGACCGCGTAGGCGCCCTGCAGTTCCAGCACCGTCAGGTTCATGCTCAGGCCGGCGAGCAGCAGCGAGCGCTGCAGCGCTGCCGGCCATTGCAGGCGGCGCGCGACCAGCCAGGCCAGTGCCGCGGCGAACACGCTGTGCGTGAGCCCGTAGACGCGGAGCGGGTGCGAGTCCTGGCGCAGCATCTGGTAGATCGCCACGTCGGCATCCTGTTCGAGCAGGGCCTGCAAGGCGTCGGCGAGCTCGGTCAGTCCGTCCTTCAGCTGCGCATCCGGTTGACGGGACAGGCTGTCGAGCTGCCAGTAAAGCCGTGCCCAGCGTGCGAACAGGGTGGGCCGCTGCGGCTCGACCTTGCGCCCGGCGGCCAGGGCCTTGATCTCCTCGACATCGGCGTAAATGCCGCGCTCCAGCAGCGCCTTCTGCTGCGCTTCGTTGGCGATCAGCTGGCCGGCGGCGAGCAGCAGCTGGCCATGCTCGTCACGCACATTGAAAGGCAGCGGCTCGCCCAGCTTGATGTGCTTGGCGACGAGCTGGAGCAGCTGCATGGCGCCCATGTGCGCCGATTAGCCTCCCTGCCATGCCGGCTGTCAATCGCAGGCCGGCGGACTGCCGTGCACTCCTGCCGACAATGGCGGCCATGTCATCCCTGTCCGCCCGCCTCGCCCGCATCCCACAGGGCGCGGCCCTGCTGTTCTTCATCCAGATCTTCGCCACCCTCGGCTATGCGGTCCTCTATTCCAGCCTGGTGCTGTACGCCACCGAGAGCCTGCGCTTCAGCAGCGAGCAGGCGACCCTGGTGATGGGTCTGTTCGGCGCCTTCAACTACGGCCTGCACCTGGTCGGCGGCTACCTGGGCGGGCGGCTGCTGTCCAACCGCAATCTGTTCCTCGGCGGCATGGTGCTGCAGCTGGCCGGCTGCGCGGTGATCGCCGGCGGCGGCGTCGCCGCGCTCTACCTTGGCCTGGCCCTGTTCCTGACCGGCAGCGGCCTGAACGTGACCTGCCTGAACATGATGCTCACGCAGCGCTTCGCGCCCGAGGACCAGCGCCGCGAGGGCGCCTTCCTGTGGAATTACGCGGGCATGAACATCGGCTTCTTCGTCGGCTTCGCGGTTGCCGGGCATTACCAGCTGGGTCAGCGCTACCCCGAGCTGTTCTGGTTCGCGACCGTCGGCAATGCGCTGGCCATCCTGCTGACCTTGGCCTATTGGCGCCGCCTAGCGGACCTCGACACGCCGCTGCTGCGCGTCGGCGTGGCGGCGTTCCGCCGCCGCCTGGTCCTGGGTCTGCTGTTGCTCGTCGGCATCGTGCCCCTGCTCTGGCTGCTGCTGCAGCGGCCGGGCGACACGGCGATCGCGATGAAGCTTTTTTGCGCCGCCGTCGCCTTGCTGCTCGTCGTGCTGACCCTGCGCCACCCGCAGGCGGACGAGCGCCGGCGCATGAGCGCCTTTCTGGTGCTGACCGCCGGCTCGCTGGTCTTCTGGTCGCTGTACCAGATGGCGCCCTCAGGCCTGCAGCTGTTCGCGCTCGGCAATGTGCGCATGGAGCTGTTCGGCCAGCGCATCGCGCCGCAATGGGTGCAGAACATCAACACCGTGGTCATCGTGATCGGCGCGCCGCTGCTCGCCGCGGCCTTTGCGCGCCTGCGCGAACGCGGCTGGCCGGTCGACATTCCGCAGCAGTTCGCCGGTGCGCTGCTGCTGATGGGCCTGGGCTTTCTGGCCCTGCCGCTGGGCATCGCGCTGGCCGGGGCCGATGGCCGCGTGGGCTTTGCCTGGCTGGGCCTGAGCTATGTGCTGCAGGCGGTCGGCGAGCTGCTGATCTCGCCGATCGGCTACGCGATGGTCGGCCGCCTGGTGCCGCGCCAGCACCAGGGCCTGATGATGGGCAGCTGGATGCTGGTCACCGGCCTGGCCTCGCTGTTCGCGGCGGACTTCTCCGGCGTCGTCGCGCAGCCGGCCGATGGTTCGCCGCTGACCAGCAACCCGGCCTATGCCTTGCTGTTCACCCAGCTCGGTGTTGGTGCCTTGCTGGTCGGCGGCTTGCTGCTGGCGCTGCGGCGTTGGCTGCAGCGCCTGATCGCCTGATCACTGGCAGCTGAAGCTCTTGCTGCTGACTTCCTTGACCTTGCCCTCGCCGCAGGTCTTCACGGCCTGTTCGCTCATGCGGGCCAGCTCGGTCGCGTGCTTGGTGGGGTCTTTCAGGTCGGGGCTGATGGAGATGCAGGCGCTGCTGGCAGCGGCGGCGAGGAGGGCGAGCGAAACGGAGAGGAAGCGGGACATGAGTGGCCTCGTGAAAGAAAGGCGCGCAGCCTAAGCGCGCGCCGCTCCGCCGCCCAGCGGCAGGCGACGAAATGCGCGACGGCCGTCATGGAACGCCGCCGCCGCGGACTCAGCCGAGCTGCATCAGCTTCTCGGGCGCCAGGCGCACGCGCAGCGATTGCGCGCCCAGCACCGCCTGGATGGCATGCTCGGCTCGCGCGCAATCGCGCCGCGCCGGACTCATCATCGGTTCGCCGTTGCGGTTGACGATCGCCGCGGCGATCGGCGTGTTGCCGCTGGCGCCACGGCGGATCACCACCGCCGTCTCGTCGCTGGCCAGGCGCACCAGGGTGCCCGGCGGGAACACGCCGAACTCCTTGAGGATGGCCGCGGCCACCGGCTGCTCCTTGTGGGCCAGGTAGAAGTCGCGCACCGCGCGGTCGGCCGGCAGCGGGCCGCGGCTGGCCCGCGTGCTGAGCTTGGCGGTGTAGACGTCGGCGGCGGCGATCAGCTGGGCCAGCGCCGACGGTTCGCGGCTGTGCGCCGGGTAGCCCTGGCCATCGGCGCGCTCATGGTGCTCGGCGACGGCGCGCAGCCAATCAGCATCCTGGATGCGATGCCCTTCGAGCAGCTCGCGGCTCTTGGTCGGATGCTCGGCGATCGCGCGCTGCTGGCGCGGGTTGAGCGGGAACAGCTGGTGGGCGAGCCGGCCCTGCAGCTCCAGCACCGACAGATTCATGGTCAGCGCCGCGCGGAAGGCGCGCAGGCTCTCGTCGGGCGAGCCACCGAGGCGCTTGGCGGCGAGCAGCGCGGCGATCGCCGCATGCACACCATGCTGCACGCCGTACTGGTTCTCGGCCATGCCCTCCTGGCGCAGGATCTGGAAGATCGCCAGGTCGGGGTCGCGCTCGATCAGCTGCAGGATGGGCGACGACACCTCGTTGAGCGCGCGCAGGAAGTCGGCATGCACGCTGGCGCGCAGCATGCGACCGGCCTGGTCGATCGAGTCGCGCCAGAGCTCGGGCAACTCGTCGGCGCGCGCCGCGCGCACATCGCGCTGGCTGGCCTTGACCTCGCCGAGGTCGACCATCGAACCGCGCTCCAGCAACGCCAGCAGCTGCGCCTCGTTGGCGATCACCTGGCCACGGGCCAGCAGCAGCCGGCCCTCGGCGTCGCGGATGCCGAAGGGCAGCGGCGCGCCCAGGCGCACACGGTGCTGCACGGTGCTCAGCGGCGCGAGCTTGAGCGCGGGTTGCGAGGGCGTTTCGGCCATGAGGGAATTTAGGTCAGCCTCACCGGCGTTCGCAGCCGCCACGGCCCCGGGCTTTCCCGGTCAGGGCAGCGGCGCGCCCCCGGTGACCCGGCTCACCCCCGTCCACAATGTGCCGCACTGGATGAAGGAGCGTCGATGAACGATCGGGGATGCCGATGGCCAATCTGACCGAGGTGCTGACCCTGCTGGCGGTGGCCTTGCTGGTGGTGCTGAGCTGCCAGCACCTGCGCGTGCCCACGGCGCTGGGCTATCTGCTGGTCGGCGTCATCCTCGGGCCGCACACCTATGGGCCGACGGTTCAGCTCACCGGCTTCGCCGCGCTGGCCGAGTTCGGCGTGGTCTTCCTGTTGTTCACCATCGGCCTGAACTTCTCGCTGCCCCAGCTCAATGCACTGCGCCACCAGGTGCTCGGGCTCGGCACGGGGCAGGTTGCATTCACCACGCTGGTGGTCGGCCTGGCCGCCTGGCTGGCCGGCCTGCCCGCGGCGGCCGCCTTTGTCTTCGGCGCGGTGTTCGCGCAGTCGTCGACCACCGTCATTGCCAGCCTGCTCAAGGAGCGCAGCGAGGAGAACACCCCCCATGGCCGCCTCGGCGTGGCGATGTCGGTGTTCCAGGACGTCACCGCGGTCCCCTTTCTGGTCGTCATCCCGGTGCTGGGCGCCACCGTCGCGGCCGATGCGCTGGCCAGCGCGCTGGCCGCCGCGCTGGCCAAGGCCTTGCTGGCCTTTGCGCTGGTCGTCATCGTCGGCCGGCTGCTGCTGCGCCGGCTGATCCATCACGTCGCCGAGCGTCGCTCGGCCGAGATGTTCACGCTCACCGTCCTGCTGATCGCGCTGCTGGCGGCCTGGGCCACGCATGGCCTCGGGCTGTCGCTGGCCTTCGGTGGCTTTCTGGCCGGCATGATTCTTGGCGAGACCGAGTTCCGCCACCAGGTCGAGGCCGCGGTGCGGCCGTTCCGCGACGTGCTGCTGGGCATGTTCTTCGTCGGCATCGGCATGCTCTTCGATCCGGAGGCCGCCTGGCCGGTGATGCACTGGGCCTTGCTCGGCGCAGCGGTGATCCTGCTCAGCAAGCTGTTGATCGTGGCCGCGCTGGTGCGGCGCAGCGGCCTGCCGCTGGCCCAGGCCTGGCGCACCGGTCTGCTGCTGGCCGTCGGCGGTGAGTTCGGTCTGGCCCTGGTGGCCATCGCGCTCGACGCCAAGGTGCTGGACTCGACACTGGGTCAGATCGCCTTCAGCGCCGTGCTGCTGTCCATGGTCGTCGGCGCGCTGCTGATCCGCTTCAACGGCGCCATCGCGGACCGCCTGAGCCGCCACGCCGAGCGCCCCGAGGCCGGCGCCGCCGAGCTGCCCGCCGCCGACGCCGCGACCGTGGTGATCGGCGGCTACGGGCGCGTCGGCCACACGGTCGCGGTGCTGCTGCAGGAGCGCGGCATTCCCTTCCTGGCCTTCGACACCGATCCCCGCCGCGTCGCACAGGGCCGGGCGAGCGGTCACCCGGTTGCCTACGGCGACATCGCCGATCCCGAGCTGCTGACGACCCTGCACATCGAACGGGCCGCGCTGGTGCTGCTGGCCGTCGACGACGCCGCGGTGGCACTCAAGGCGGTGACGCTGTTGCGCGCGGCCTGCCCGCAGGTGCCGGTGATCGCCAGGGCACGCAATCTGGAGGACAGCGCAACGTTGATCCGCGCCGGCGCCGCGCACGCTCATCCGGAAGCGATCGAGGCCAGCCTGCGGCTGGGCGCGACGGCGCTGCAGATGCTGCGCGTGCCTGGCGACGAGATCGAGCAGCTGGTCCAGGAAGTCAGGGACCTGGACTACCGCCCGGTGATCACCGCGCCGGCCGATGCGGCAGTCGACAAGCCGGGCCTGCGCCGCTGATCAGCCCCAAGCCCAGACCAGACCGCCGACCAGCATCAGGCCCAGGCCGCAGACCGGCAGGGTGCGCCGCAGCAGCGCGCCCTCGGCGCCGCGCAGCCCGACGGTCGCCGCGCCGGCAATCAGGTTGTGCGGACAGATCAGATTCCCCAGCCCGGCACCCAGACCCTGCGCGGCCAGCAGGCGCGCGCCGTCCAGCCCGAGCGCCACCGCGGTCTGCGCCTGCAGACCGCCAAACAGCAGGTTGGACGCGGTCGCCGAGCCGGTCACGAAGCTGCCCAGCGCCCCCAGCGCCGGCGCGAGCAGCGGCCAGGCGCCGCCCAGGCCGTCGACGGCGGCGCGCTGCAGCACGGCAAGCTGCTGGCCATGCAGCAGCAGGCGGCTGAGCACCAGCATGACGAAGAGCGCGGCGGCCACCGGCAGCAGCTGCCGGCCGGCGGCCGCCCAGGCGCCGCGCGAGACGGCAGCCGGCAAGCGCTGCAGGCGGGCAGCGAGCAAGGCCGCCAGCGCGAGCAACAGGCCGGGATGGCTGAGCAACGCGAGCTGCGCGCCAAAGCCCTGCCATTGCCACTGCAGGCGCAGTGCCGCGGACTCCGGCAGCGCGCGCGCCGCCAGCACCAGGACGGCGAGCAGCGCATACGGCCAGAGCGCGCGCGCCCAGCCGGCAGGCAGCGCGCGCGCCGCCGGGCCGCGCAACAGCGGCAGCAGCAGCGCAGCGCTGCACAGCGCGCCGAACAGCGTGGCCAGGGCCGGGCCCAGGAACCAGGCGACGGCCAGCGCCGGCAATGCAAAGCCCAGGCCGGCCAACAGCAGCGCGCGCAGCGGCAGGCGCAGGCCGGCGCCTCGCAGCAGCAGCGCGAAGGCGGCCAGCAGCAAGGGCATCAGCAGCAGCTGCAGCCAGGCAGTGGGCCGGGCGATCAGTGCCGCATCCACAGCGCTGACCGCCGCCAAGGCCGCCACCGGCGTGCCCAGCGCGCCGAAGCAGACGCCCAGCGCATGTCCGACCAGGGCCAGCAGCACCGCCTGCAGAGGCGCCAGCCCCAAGCCGACGAGCAGCGGGGCCACCAGGGCGATGGGCGCGCCGAAGCCGGCCGCGCCTTCGAAGAACAAGGCCACGCACCAACCCAGCAGCAAGGCCTGCAGCGCCGGCGCCGCGTCGCGGGCGGCCAGCAGCCCGCGCAACTGCTGCAGCGCGCCGCCGCGCTCCTGCTGCGCGTGCAGGGCCAGCGCCGGCCACAGGATGGCAACGATGGCCAGGGTGTGAAAGCCGCCCTCGGCCAGCACGCCGGCGAACAGCGGCAACGACGGCGCCTGCGCGCCCAGCGCCGCCAGCAGCAGGCCGACCAGGCCGGCGCGCGCGGCCGACCAGCCCAGGCCCAGCATCAGCACCAGCACCGCCAGCAGCGGCGCGGCGGCCAAGACCGGCGCCATCGCCTCAGGCGCTGATCAGCATGTCGATCTCGGCCTCGGCCAACAGGTGCTGGGCCACGCTGCCCAGCAGCAGGTCGGCGGCAAGGCTTTGCCCCTTCTTGCCGACGCCGAGCAAGTCGGCGCCCTGCTGTTGCGCGAGGGCAAGCAGCTGGACGCCGGGGTCGCCCTCCAGCAGCTGGAAGCTGTGGCTGATGCCGGTCAGCTGGCCGCTGTCGACCAGCTGCTGCAGACCGGCCTGCGCGTCGTGGCGAGCGCCCTCGCGGTAGTAGTCCACCGTGGCGGCGTCGACGCCGGCCAGGTAGAGCTTGTCGGCATGCGGCACCGCGTACACATGGGCGATCACCCAGTGCGCGGTCGGCGCCACGGCGCGCGCCCAGGCGAGCAGCGCCGGCGTGGCCGGCGAGAAGTCGACGCCGAGCAGCAGGCGGCGGTAAGGCGCTGCGGGCGGCTGGCGCACCACCAGGGCGGCGCCCGGCGCGCGACGGATCAATCGCTCGGCCGTGGTGCCCAGGGCCAGGCGCCGCCACAGGCTGGCGCCACGGGCGCCGAGCACCAGCAGGTCGTCGGCACCGCGCGCGCGCAGCAACTCGTCGACCACCGGGCCACTGCGGCATTCGCTGTCCACCTGGGCGCCGCTGTCGGCGCGCAGGCGCGTCGCCAGCTGTTCCAGCTGCAGGCCGGCGTCCAGGCGCAGCGCGTCGCCGGCGGCGTCGCCGGCCCAGCGCGTCAGGCTGCCGAGCTCGGGCAGCACATGCAGCAGCTGCAGCGGCAATCCCCGCTCGGCGGCCAGGCGGGCGGCGCGCCGCACCGGGCCGTCGGCGGCGGCGGAGAAGTCGGTGGCGGCAATGATCTGCTTCATGCGTGGGCTCCGTGCAAGCGGGTGATGAGCTGCGAGGCCGCATGGTCGGCGGCGTCGGCGAAGGGGTTGAAGACCAGGGCCAGGCCGGCCCTGTGCAAGGCCTTGGCATGCTGGGCGTCGCGCACCGCACCGGCCAGCGGGCCGCGGTAGCCGGCGGCGGCCAGCGCGTCGAGCAGGGCGCGGTTGTCGCTCCATTGCGGCAGGGTGGTGACGACCCAGCGCAGCCCGGCCAGCGGCAGGCTGGCGACGAACTCAGGGTCCTCGGCGTCGCCGAAGCAGACCGGCAGGCCCTGGCGCTGCAGGTCGCGCACGTTTTCCGGATCGGCGTCGACGCCGAGCACCTGGACGCCGCTGGCGCGCAGCTGATGCAACAGGCGGCTGCCGTAGCGGCCGAGGCCGAAGAGCAGCAGCTCGGGCTGCGGCGCATCGGACGGACCCCCGGCGCCGGCTACCGGCTCGCGCTGCGGCTGGCGGCGCTCGAACAGGCTCAGCCAAGGTGACAGGCGCTCGTAGATCGGCTGCGCGTAGACGATCAGATAGGTCGACGCGGTGATGGTGATCAGGCCGACCAGGGTGGTCAGGCCCAGGGCCTCGCGGCCGACATGGCCGAGCGAGATGCCCATGGCCACGAAGACGATGGAGAACTCGCTGATCTGTGCCACCGTCAGCCCGGCCATGAAGCCGGTGCGCTTGCGATAGCCCATGAAGCCCATGATGGCCATGACGATCAGCGGGTTGCCGATCAGCACGAAGGCGCTGAGCAGCAAGGCGGTGCCGAGCTCGGCGCCCAGCGTGGCGAGGTCCAGGCGCGCGCCCAGGTCGATGAAGAAGAACAGCAGCAGGAAGTCGCGCAGGCCGGTCAGGCGGCTGGCCATGGCCTCGCGGTAGCGCGTCGAGGCCAGCGAGAAGCCGGCCAGGAAGGCCCCGGCCTCGCGGCTGAAGCCCGCCCATTCGCCCAGCGCCGCGCCGGCCACGCCCCAGGCTACCGCGAACAGCAGCAGCAGCTCGGTGGAGCGCGCCATCGCCGCGACCAGCGGCGGCAGCAGCCAGCGCATCAGCACGAAAAGCAGCAATGCAGCGGCGGCGACGCGGCCAAGCAGCGGCAGCAGCAGGCTGAGCCATTCGGTATCGACACTGGCACCGCGCAGCGTGCTCATGGCCATCATGGCCAGCACCACGGCGAGATCCTGCACGATCAGAAAGCCGACCGCGATGCGGCCATGCAGGCTGTCGAGCTCGCGTTTGTCCGACAGCAGCTTGACGATGATGATGGTGCTGGAGAAGGTCAGCGCCACCGCCACGTAGAGCGCCTCCAGCCAGCCCTTGTCGAGCAGCAGCAGCAGCGCGAAGCCGATGGCGATGGTGAAGCCCAGCTGGCCCAGGCCGGTGGCCAGGGCCACCGGACCGATATGACGGACCTGGTGCAGGTCCAGCTTCAGGCCGACGGCGAACAGCAGCACGGCGACGCCGATCTGCGCCAGCAGGTCGATGGGCTCATGGGCCTGCACCCAGCCGAGCACGGCCGGGCCGAGCAGGATGCCGAGCAGCAGGTAGGCGATCAGCACCGGCTGGCGCAGGCGCACGAAAACGGCGCCAACCAGCGCACAGCCCAGCAGCAGCAGCGCGAACTCGACGAAGTGCGGGTGCATGGGTGCGACCCTAGCAGGCCGGCGCGGCCGGCGTCTTGCTCCGGCTCAAGCCCAGTCGGCGGGCGCGAGGAATTCCGGGTTCAGGCGCTCGAACAGCAGGTGGTCGCGCCAAGCGCCGTTGATGCACAGGTAGTCACGGGCCAGGCCGATGCGCGCAAAGCCCAGGCGATCGAGCAAGGCCAGGCTGCGCCCGTTCTCTGGTCGCACCGCCGCCTGCAACCGGTGCAGATTGACGGCCGGCGAGAACACATGCTGGACAACCGTCTGCAAGGCCTCCTGCATCAGGCCACGACCTTGGGCCTCGGCGTCCAGCGCGTAGCCGAGGCTGGCGCTGTGGTGAAAGCCGCGCACGACGTTGTTGACCGCCACCGAGCCGAGCACGCGGCTGTCGTCGTCGGCCGGCAGCAGCAGCCAGCGCCAGCCCGAGCCGTCGGCAAAGGCCTGGGCCATCTGCTCCAGCGACAGGCGCTGGGTCAGCGCGTCGGCCAGCTGGGCACGGCGCGGCTCCCAGGGCGCCAGGTGGGCGGCGTTGCGCGCGAAGAAGGCGGCGACGCGGCCGGCGAGGGCCGGGTCGGCGGGGGCCAGGCGCAGGCGCGCCGATTGCAGCGCCTGACTCAAGTCATCAACCCGGCGACGCGCTCGCGCAGGCCGTCGGGGCTGGCCTGCTGCGGGGCGACGGCCTGGCCGACCGCCACCTCGACCCGGCTCCAGAGGCCGCGGCGGAACGGCTTGACCATCGCCGTGCCGCCCTCGATGCGGCTGAAGAAGCTGCCCCAGAGATTGTTCAGCGCCATCGGGATCACCGGCACCGGGTCGGACTCGAGGATCTTCATCACCCCGCCCTTGAACGGCTGCAGCGCGCCGTCGCGGGTGATGCCGCCCTCGGGGAAGATGGCCAGCAGCTCGCCGTCGCGCAGCACCTTGGAGGCCTCGGCAAACGCGCGCTCGTAAGCCTGCGGGTCCTCCTTCTGCGGCGCGACCGGGATCGCCTTGGCGAGGCGGAACAGCCAGCCGAGCACCGGGGTCTTGAAGATGCGGTGGTCCATCAGGAAGCGCACTGGCCGCGGGCTGACGCCCATCAGGAGCACCGCGTCGATGAAGCTGACATGGTTGCAGACGAGCAGCGCCGCGCCCTCGGTGGGGATGTGCTCGACACCCTTGAGCTTGAGCCGGTAGACGGTGTGTGACAGCAGGAAGGCGATGAAGCGCAGCAGGTACTCGGGCACGACCAGAAAGATGTAGGCGCCGACCACGGCATTGGCCAGGCCGAGTAGCAGGAACAGCTCGGGCACGCTGACGCCCAGGGTCAGCAGCAGGCCGGCGATGACGCTGGCGGCGACCATGAAGAGGGCGTTGAGGATGTTGTTCGCCGCCATGATGCGGGCGCGGTGGGTGGCCGGCGCGCGCAGCTGGATCAGCGCGTACATCGGCACGCTGTAGATGCCGGCGCACAGCGCCAGCAAGGCCAGGTCGGCGAGCACGCGGGCGTGGCCGGGGGCGGCCAGGAAGGCAGCGACGCCATGGGCATCGCCGGTATGCGGGGCCAGCGCGGTGCAGGCGAAATAGAGATCGACGGCGAACACCGTCATGCCGATCGCGCCCAGCGGCACCAGGCCGATCTCGACCATGCGCCGGCTGAGCATCTCGCACAGCAGCGAGCCGATCGCGATGCCCAGCGAGAACACCACCAGCAGCAACGAGGCGACCTGTTCGTCGCCCTGCAGCACGTCCTTGGCGAAGGCCGGGAAGTTGCCGAGGAAGACCGCGCCGATGAACCACATCCAGGAGATGCCGAGCAGCGAGCGGAACACCGCCAGATAGCCATGGGCGATCTTCAGGTTGCGCCAGGTCTCGCTGAAGGGGTTCCAGTTGATGCGCAGGCCGGGATCGCTGGCGGGGGTCTCCGGGAGCAACTGGGCGGCGACGCGGCCGAGCACCGCAAACAGCAGGCAGCCCCAGGCCACATAGCTGGCGCCGGCCTCGGGGATGGCGATGAGCAGACCGCCGAGGATGTTGCCCAGCAGGATGGAGACGAAGGTGCCCATCTCGACCATGCCGTTGCCGCCGGTCAGCTCATGGGGCTTGAGGTGCTGCGGCAGATAGGCGTACTTGACCGGACCGAACAGGGTGGACTGCAGGCCGAGCAGAAAGATGCAGGCCAGCATCACCGGCACCAGCTTGGCCATCAGACCCCAGGCGGCCAGCACGACGATCAGCAGCTCGAGGTTCTTCGTGAAGCGGATCAACGCACGCTTGTCGTGCTTGTCGGCGAGCTGACCCGAGGTGGCGCTGAACAGCACGAAGGGCAGGATGAAGACCGCCCCGATGACCAGGCCGGCCTGCGCCGGCGGCATCCAGCTGACCGACAACTGGTAGGTCACCATCACCGTGAAGGCGAACTTGAACAGGTTGTCGTTCGCCGCGCCGAGGAATTGCGTCCAGAAGAAGGGCGCAAAGCGGCGCTGCGTCATCAGCGCGAATTGACTGGGATGCTCGGAGCTCATGGCTGGCACTGTAGTCAGCGGATAAGTCGCTCGGACTCGGCAAGACCCGCACGCGACATCCAGGCGAACACCGAGTCGGCGCCGACGGTGGCGATGCGGTTGGCGAAACGCTGGCTGTCCGGGTGATCGTCGAAGGCGACGTTGGCGCGGCTGACGCGGGCGCCCAGCCGGGTCAGTGCGCCCAGGCGCAGCCGGGTCGGCTCGTAGCCCTTGAGCTGCAGCCAGGCCTGGGCGCGCTGGCGGTCGCTGGCGTCGGGCTCGGCGGCGCCGGCCAGGGTTTCCAGCAGCCACTGGTTGCTCTGCTGGTAGCGCGTCGCCCAAGGGTAGGCGACCAGGCTGTAGCGCCGCTCGTGCCAACGCGCGACGGCGATGTTGTCCTGCAGCAGCGGCAGCAGGCGTTGCTGCAGCTCGGGCGCCAGCACCGCGAAGGAGGCCTCGTAGCGATGCGGGCTGTCGAGGAAGAACTCGGCCAGGCCCTGGCGGTAGAGCGCGGCGCGATCGCTGCCGCAGTGGTTGAGCTTGTGCACTACGCGCCAGGTCGACGGCTCGGGCCGGTAGTCGGCGCGCACGAAGCGCGGCTCGTGGCTTGCCGGCACCCGGTAGGCAAAGGCCAGGTGCGACCAGCGCAGGCCGTGCTGCGACAGGTCCTGGCCGGCGCGCGCCAGTACCACCACCTCGGCACCGCTGGCGTCGAGCGCGGCGGCGGTCCGCTCGGCGAGTTGCAGGCCGCGCACCACGTCGTTGGTCTGCGGCGGCCTGTTCTCGCAGGGCCGGCCAGCCAGGGCGCTACCGGCCACCATGGCCAGCGCAAGCAGCAGGGCGGCGGCTCTCATCGCGTGATCGGCTCGTGGTGGGTGAGGGCGCGGCCGATCGCGTTGGGCACGAAGGCGATCGCCTGACCCGCCGCCGACAGCACATAGCCTGTCGACAGCGCGGTGACGGTGATGGCCGTGCCGACGGCGAGCAGCGACGACTGCGCCAGCTGGCCGCTGAAGCGCAGGGTCGCTCGCGCACCGTCGCTGGCGCGCTCGACGACCCACACCGTGCCGGCGGCACTGGCCTCGACGGCGACGACGGTCAATGCGACGCCGCCGGAGAGGACGATCACCGGCGCGGCGACCGAGACGGCGACCGGCAGCGCCGACAGCGCGCTGGCTTCGGACAGCTCGGACTGCGCGGCGGCAGGCAGGGTGCTGCTCAGCAGCGCCAAGGACAGGATCAGGGCTCGCATCAGAAGTCTCCTTGTTGGCGGCGTGCCTCATGGGCGTCGCGCAGGGTCTTGGCCAGCGTGAACGCCGACGAGATCAGGTAGAGCCAGCCGACCAGCAGGAAGGCGGCATGGGCGGGCGGGATCGCCAGGGTGTGGAGGCCCCAGCCGGTCAGGCCCATCGCGGTGGCGAAGCCGCCCCAGACGACCAGGCCCCAGGCGGGGGTCTCGGGCAGACCGGCATGACGGTCGCGGATGTACTTGGCCAGCGCAAAGGCCGAGCACAGGCAGAACACATAGGCCATCACCATGAAGGCCAGCTCGATGGGGGCGACCGGCAACCAGGCCAGGCCGCTGCCGCAGAGCAGGGCGGCGATCGCGAAGGAGATCCAGACCTGGATCTGCCAGGCGCGGGTGTCGGGGCTGCGGGAGACTGAGGCGCTGCTCATGGACTGGAGTCCGGAAGTTGAGGTGGCGCCATGCTCGGCGCCACCGCCCGTCCCGGTCAAAGTCTTGCTGAGGAGTGCCCTTTGCCGCGCCGCCAGGTATCGCGACGCGAGACGATCTCAGGCGTCGACCGGCGTCTCGTCGCGCTGGCGCTGCCGCATCCAGGCCTTGGTCAGCAGGTGGCGCAGCAACAGGCCCAGCGGCATGCGCAGCGCGTGCGAGCGCACGTAGAGCAGCCAGCCGGCCAGGCCGGCCTGCGCCCCCGGCGCCACCGCATGCATGGCGCGGTGGTAGACGGCGAGCAGCCTGGCCGACGGCCCGCGCCCGGCGGCGCCCTGCAGGCGCGCGAGCAGCGCGTCGGGCAGCGGCGTGGCGAACGCCTGGCGCAGCAGGCCAAGACCCAGCAGCAGCGGCGCCGCCAGGCCTTGCGACAGCGCAGCCTGCTCGAAACGCGCCCAGAAGTCGGGCTCCTGCAGCGCAAATCGGCGCAGCAGGCGGTCGACGTCGCAGAGGTCGCGCAGGCCATGGTGCAACTCGCCCTCGTGGACCAGGTGCAGCAGGGAGTGGATGACGAGGTCCTCGGGGGCCGGCAGGCGCAGCGCCGGCAAGCCCGGGGCCGGCCGCGAGCGGGCCAGCAGCGCGTCGACGTCGGCATGGTGGCGACCGGTCGGCGGCAGCAGGGTGTGGTGGACGTCGATCACCGTGCCCCGATGCAGATGCGTCATCGGCGGCAGCTCGTGCATCCACTCGCGGTAATAGCGCTGGTCGTAGGCCTCGGCCTTGGCGCTGACCCAGCCACAAAGCATCAGCTGCATCTCGACGTCGCCGATCGCCGCGCGGGGCACCAGGATGTCGATGTCGCCGAACATCCGTCCTTCGCCGGCCGGGAAGTCGCCGACCACGTAGGCGGCGCCCTTGAGCAGCAAGACCGGAACGCCCAGGCCGCCCAAGGCACGCTGCAACTGCTCGGCCTCCCAGCGCACCGACAGGCGTTGGCGCAAGGCCAGCTGCAGGGCGCCCTGCAGATGGCGCTCGGGAGCGGGCGGCGCCTGCACGCCGGCCTTGGCCAGGCGCTCGGCCAGCGTGCCCAGCAGGTTGGCGGCGCGGGCCAAGGCGATCAGTTGCGACCAGTCGGCCAGCGCCAGCCGGCCGGCCGACGCCGGGTCGGCCAGCACGGCGAGCAAGAGCGCGCAGTCGGGCTTCATGCGTCGCACAGCGCGTCGATCAGGGCCAGACCGTCCGCCGTGCTGCCGTAGCGGATCTCATGGCATTGCGCGTTGTCGAGCAGCTGGCAAAGGGCGCGAAAACCGGTCTCACCCATGCGTGTCTGGTTGAAGCTTTGCTCGGCGATCTTGGCGAAGGCCTCGGCGCGGCTGATCGCCTCGCTGTGCGGCGCGCAGCCGGCCTCGAAGCGCGGGAACACCAGCCAGGCCGGTCTGGCGGGTTCGTGCGCCGCGGCCACCGAGGCCGGCGGGCAGGCGGCCAGCGAGATATCGCCCTTGCGCGTCGCCCGGTAGATCGGCCCCAGGCGGGCGCCCGGCATCGCGCCGACGCGGGCGATCGACGCGTTCTTCAGGCTGATCGGTCGCGGGTGGGGCCAGAGCAGGGCGCGGTCGGGCTCGAACAGCGCCAGTTCGTCGGAGAACAGGCGCCAGCCGCGGTGAAAGGCCAGCGAGGCGCACAAGGTGCTCTTGCCGGCTCCAGGGAAGCCGGGCAGCAGCAAGGCCCGGTTGCCGCGCGCCAGCACCGCGGCGTGCATGACGAGATAACCCAGCGGCCGAAAGGCCACCGCCCAGTTCAGCCCCCATTCGAACAAGGGTCCGGCCTGCTCGGCCGGCAGCGGGTGGAAGGGCTCGTCGCCGTCCAGCAGGAAGCGCGCCTGCGGGCGCCACCAGCGTCGCAAGCCCTTGGCCGGCAGGATCTCGACCTCGAAGTCGGCGAACTCCTCTTGCGCGCCGGTCTTGGGGTGCTCGCCATAGAAGCGATCCAGATGCTCGGCCACGCTGTCAAACGGGCTGCGCACCCGCACCTGGAACGGTGCGATGTTGATCAGGCGTTCGATCACGGCTGGACGGTGGCGCGATCGGCCTCGATCAGGCCGACCTGAACGAGGCGCTGCAGCGTAGCGCTCCAGTCCTCCTCGTCGTCGCCATGGGCCGTGGGCCTCTCGCCGTCCTGCAGCGCACGGACGATGCGGCTGGCCAGCGGCGACAACAACCAATAGTCGCCGCTGGCGGCGTCGAACAGCACCTGCGCGTCGGAGCAAGGCCAAGCGGGCGCCCAGCAAAGGCGCCGACCGGCGAGCAGGCTGGGGGCTTCAGGCGCAACGGCGCCTGGGTTCACTTCGTGTTCTTGCAGAGATTGGTGCTGATGTCTGAGTTGGTGTCGTACATCTGTTCGATGTAGCTGATCACCTGGGTGGCATTCCAACCCTTGCTACCGCAGTTGAGCAGCGACGCGGGGCAATAAAGGCCACCGGCCTTGACTGCATTCCACATGTCGACGACCTGCTGCTTGGACAGTGGGTACTTCTGCCCGGTGCTGGTGAAGTAGCCGGCGTTCAGCCAAGCCGCAGTGAGGTGGCGAAGCAACTGACCATGATTGTTCTGCGGCGCCAGAGCCGACCACAGCGAAGTGCCGACCGGGACATTCGCCCCAGGAAACACATTGGTCAGCAAGGTGCCCTTATTGAGCATCTCGCTGTCCTGGATCGTCGCGAGGTTGGCGGCACACAGCACCGGAGCTGCCTTGAACGTCGGGTAGGTTGCGCCGGCGATCGACCAGTAAGGGCTGTGCTGCGGCTGGATCCAGAAACCCGGCGAGCGTCCGCCCGAGCAGACCGTGCCGTCGCCGGGGCGCGGGCTGGTGTTGCCGCTGATCATCGCCGAGGGGCTCTTGCAACTGCCGCCACCCAGCGCGGTCTTGGCCTGGACCGCCAGCAGCACACCGCCGCTAACGCCGCGGAACAGACGGCGTCGGCCCGCGCTAAGGGGGACCGTGCGAACTTCGGCTGGCTGTTCCATGCTTGTCCTTCTGCCTTCCTCAAGGCTTGTTGCTGCTGAGATCGCACCGAAATGGTGCCTGTCGGTCGACCTCAGTCCAGCAGATTCTAGGCACCGGCTCCCCCGGCCCCGCCCCCTCAAACGGGTGGCAATGTCAAGTCGCCGCTGCGAAATCCAGCACGATGCCGACGAACAAGCTGGCGCCCATCCAGTGGTTGAGGCGAAAGGCCTTGAAACAGGCCTCGCGGGAGCGACCGCGGATCAGCCACAGGTGCCAGAGCACCTGAACGGCCGCCACGAGCAGCGCCAGTTGGTAGACCGCTCCCAGCCCGAAGCACTGGACGCCGAGCCAGGCCCAGCCCAGCCACGCCAGCAGGTAGAACAGGGCGACGGCGGCGACATCGAAGCGGCCCAGGGTGATCGCGCTGGTGCGGATCCCGATCTTCAGGTCGTCGTCGCGGTCGACCATCGCGTACTCGGTGTCATAGGCCAGCACCCAGAGCAGATTGGCGACAACCAGTCCCCAGGCCGCTGGCGGCACGGCGTCGGCGATGCCGCGCCAGCCCCAGTTCGTCCAGTCGCCATGGCCCTGCACCGCGGTGAAGGCCATCGGGATGCCGAAGCTGAAGGCGACGCCCAGCACCGCCTGCGGCATCGCCATCACCCGCTTCGCATAGGGGTAGGCGATGGCGACGAGCAGGGCCGGCGCGCTCAGCAGGATGGTCGGTGGGTTGGTGGTCAGCACCAGCAGGAAGGCGGCGAAGGCGAGCAGCGCGCCGACGCCCAGTGCCTCCTTGACGCCGACTGCCCCGCTGGTCACGGGCCGGGCGGCGGTGCGCTTGACATGACGATCGAAGTCGCGATCGGCAACATCGTTGACGCAGCAGCCGGCCGAGCGCATCAGGATCGTGCCGCCGACGAACACCGCCAGCAAATGCCAGCCGGGGAAGCCGTCGGCCGCCAGCCAGAGCGCGCTCAAGGTCGGCCAGAGCAGCAGCAACCAGCCGGCCGGGCGGTTCCAGCGGATCAGGTCCAGGTAGAGCGGCCAGCGGGCGGCGAGCGAGGCGGTCATGCCGCCATTGTTTCCTCAGTCCAGCACCAGCTCGGTGCGCACCAGGCCGGCGCGCTCGTGCCGGGCGCTCAGCGGGATGCGCGTGCCGCGCGGCGCGCGCAGCAGCCATTCGACAACGGCGCGGTCCGCGGTCGGCTCCTTGCCCTGCAGGAAATGGTGCTGGCTGGTCTTCACGCCATGGCCGGCGAGCTGCGGACCGAGCTCGCGCGGCGCGCCGCTGATCAGCTCGACATGGGGGTCGCCCGGCGGCAGATGGATCTCGAAGGCCACGCCGCGCACCACCTCCAGCTGCCGGGCCTGCTCGGTGATCGTGCTGCCCAGGTAACCCGCGTTGGCCACCGCCATCCTCACCCGCCAGGTAATCGCCTCGCCCCCACGGTCCGCCTGATCGGCGGCCCTGCCCCCCGAGGGGGCTGCGAGTCCTTGGGGCGGCCCGGCGGACTCGCGGCCCAGCGCGGTGGCGCGCGCCTGCAGCAGCTCCAGCTTGGGCAGGCTGAGCGCCATCTGCGTCATCCAGGCGGGGAATCGCTCGACCTCCTTCTCGCGCAGGGCCGGTGGCGGGTTGCGCCAGAAGTTCATCAGGTCCCAGCCGCCGATCTCCACCGCACCCAGCTGCGGGTGCTGGAACGGCCGCCAGTTGACAAAGGCCGTGTCCGGGCCCAGCGAGTCGCTCCAGGCGAGCAGCTTGAGGTCGTCCTCGGCCGGGTGATCGCGGTACCAGTCGATCCATTTGTAGCCGCTGATGCCGGCCTCGCGGTTCGGGCTCCACAGCTCGACCACCCAGTGCATCGCGCCGAGCTGCTCGTAGAACCAGCTCTGCGTGCCGCTGATGTGTTGCTTGGGGTGGTACTTGAACTCGTGCCAGACCGAGATCGCCGGGTAGCCGGTGTGCTGCGTGCCCAGCTCGCCGAAGCGCTTGAGCTGCCAGACGTCCTCGGCCGGCAGATCGTCGTCGCTGCGCAGGCCGCTGGGCCGCAGGATCACGCCGGAATGCGTGTGATAGCTGATCGCCGCGCCGATGTTCGGGTGGCGGCTGACGAAGTCCACGCAGGCGCGCACCTCGGGCTCGCTGACCGGATACGGGCCGGCGCCGAGCTGCTGGCTCTCCGGCCGCCAGGCCTCGGGGAAGTTGCGATTCAGGTCCAGGCCCTCGGGGTCGCGGTTGACCTGGATCTGCAGGCCGTCGTAGTTCTGGATCAGGCCCTCGGGCATCAGCCGGTAATAGCTGCCGCCGAACTCGCCCGGCTCGCGGGGAATGAGCAGGCGCGGCTCCGTCGGGTGCGGCTTCCAGCCGCCATGCGGGTCGGCCACCCGCATGCTGAGGATGCGGCCGTCGCCGTCGATGTCCTCCGGCGTCAAGCCCTCGACCGGCAGCTCGTCGTAGGGGTAGCGCCGCGTGCTGGAGCGGATATGGCGCGGCCGCGCCGCCAGCGCCAGCTCGGCGCCATCGGGGTTCAGGCGCGGCACCAGGTAGAGCGTGCGGGTGTCAAGCAGCTGGGTGATCGCCGCGTCGCTGCCATGGCCGGCGAGCAGCTGGTGCAGGTAATAGAGCACCGCGGTGCTGGCGAGCAGCTCGGCGGCGTGGATATTGCCGTCCACCCAGAGCGCCGGCTTGTCGGCATGCCGCCCGGTGGCCTGGTTGGTGACGGCCAGCAGCACGATCTCGCGGCCCTCGTGCGAATGGCCGATGACGATGCGCTCGACCAGCTGCGGGCAGGCCGCCACATAGGCGTCCAGCAGCTCGAGCAGTTCCTCGTGCTTGTAGAAATGGGCGAAGTCGGTTTGGGGCAGGGCGGCGCTGGGCATGGGGCGGCATTGTTGGCCCTGCGCGGTAACGGCCCCGCCCGTATGATCCCGGCCCTCCTTATTTACGCCTCTGTGCGGAGCTCGATATGGCCTCGGTCAACAAAGTCATCGTTCTTGGCAACCTCGGGCGCGACCCGGAATTGCGCTACACGCCCTCCGGCGCCGCGGTCTGCAATGTCAGCATTGCCACCACGCGCAACTGGAAGAGCAAGGACAGCGGCGAGCGCCAGGAAGAGACCGAATGGCATCGCGTGGTCTTCTACGACCGCCTGGCCGAGATCGCCGGCGAGTACCTGAAGAAGGGCCGCCCGGTCTACGTCGAAGGCCGGCTGAAGACCCGCAAATGGCAGGACAAGGACGGCAAGGACGTCTACACCACCGAGATCATTGCCGAACAGATGCAACTGCTCGGCGGCCGTGAAGAGGGCGGTGGCGGTGGTGGCGGCTACAGCCGTGGTGGCGGTGGCGACGACTTCGGTCACGACGCGCCGCAGGAGCGCGCACCGCGCCCGGCCGCTGCCCGCCCGGCGCCGCAGCGCGCCCCGGCGCCCAAGCCGGCCAGCGGCTTCGACGACCTCGACGACGACATCCCCTTCTGATGCGCGGCGGCCTGCTCGCCCTGATCGCCGTGCTGACGGCAATGCCGGCTGGCGCGCAGACCGCCCTCGGTCATGAGCCGGGCTGGCAGGCCCAGATGGCGGCCGATCGCTTCGACTTTCGCGCCGACGACGGCAGCCACTTCGCCCTCGATATCGATGCCAGGCCCCAGGCCGGCCAGCCGGTCCAGCTCGGCCTGCAGGTCAAGGGAGATCCCCTGCTGCTGCGCAGCGAGGTCGCGCTCTGCCATGACCTGAAGAGCGGCCTGCCCTACCCCTGGCGCGTCAGCGTGACCTGGGCGGGGCGCGTCTTTCTCGGCTGCGGCGGCGACCCGGCCAGCCTGTTGCTCGGCGAATGGCGCCAGGGTGCGCAAAGCCTGCGCTTCGAGGCCGACGGCCAGTTCAGCGGCCAGACCGGCTGCAACCTGTTGCGCGGCCGCTACCGTGCCGACGCCCAGGGTCTGGCGCTGTCACCCGGGCCGATGACGCGCCGCGCCTGCCTGGACCCGGCGCAGGCCGCTGCCGAGCATCGCTTCGTCGCACTGCTGCCCAAGCTGCTGCGCTTCGACATCGCCAACGACGGCGCGCTGCTGCTGCGCGGCCTGGACGGCGACAGCCTGCGCCTCGTCAAGGCGAACTGAGCAGCTCGCAGCGCTGCGCGACGCAGCGTGCGCCGGGGTCGGCCAGGAACTGGCAGATGCCCACGCGGCCGCTGCGCTGCTGCAAGGCCTGGCGTGTCAAGCGATGCTGCTCGGCCAGCTGCTCCAGACGCGCCGCGTCCCTGCCGGTGAGCGAATGGGCCCGGTAGCTTTCTGGGCCGCCGCAGGCACGCGCACCCAGCGCGACGGTGCGGCATTGCGCGTCGCGCTCGCAGCGCGGCGTGCCGATCGCCTGCTCGACGGCCTGCAGCAGCGCGCTGCCGTCATCGGGTGCGTCGGCGCGCACAGCGCCGGCCAGCAGGGCCAACAGCAGGAAGGCGGCGTGCCGGTTCAAAAGCGCACCCGCTGCACCTTGAAACCCAAGCCCTCCAGCAGCCTGGGCAAGGCCTGCGGCCCCGTCATGTGCAGCAAGCCAACGACAGCCAGCAACGGCTCGCCCCTGGCGTGCTCGTCGGCGATGCGCTGCGCCAGATGTGGGTTGCGGCCGTCGTTGAGCTGGGTCAGGAAGGCCAGCTCCTCGGCGCTCGGACGGCATTGGCATAGCAAGGCCGGCGAAGCAATGCTGGCCAGATCGCCACGCTCCCAGGCCTTGCTCAGGCGCAGCAGGGTGGTGCGCGCCTCTTGGCGTTCCAAGCTGTCAAGGCTCTGGCGCAGCAGGCGGCGCGCGGCGATGGCGTCGGCCGGCAACAGCACGCCCAACTGGCGCTCGACGGTCTCCAGCGCCAGCACCGGCCGTCCGCTCGCGCGGGCCATGGCCAGCAACGCTTGCTCCTGGCCAAAGCTCGGGTCCAGGCCGTCACGTCGACCGCTCAGGCTGACATAGGTCGTCGCCTGCAACACCGGGTGCAAGGCAGCCAGGGCCTGGCGCGGCAGGCAGGCGGCGTCGGCCTGGGCGTCCAGCCGCGCCTGTTCGGCCGGGCTGAGCATCAGGCTGGCGGCGCGCGCCTGGGCCTGCATCAAGGCCTGGCCAAAGCCAGGGTCGCTGATGTCAATCTCGACCGCCAGCCGGCGTGTCGCCTGCCAGGCCTCGCGCAGCTTGGGTCCTGGCGCCGTCCAGGCGAACTGACCCAGGTGAATGCTGCCGTAGAGGTAGGAGCGGCGGCCGTCTTTGTCCAGGCTCCACAGCGCCCCGCGGTCCTTGGCTTGCTGCTGGGCTTGTTGGATCGCCTCGGGCTTGGGCGGCTGGGCGGCGGGCGGGCAGTCGCGCGCCAGCGCCGCGCTGGTGAGCAGGGTGGACAGCAGCAGACAGGCAAGACGTTTCATCGGGGCTCCCGGTTTCTCCAGGCGCGATGATGCCTGCAGGCTCTCGCTATCCTCGCGTCCATGCTGCCAACCAAGCTGCCCCAGGCGGGCGTGACCATCTTCAGCCAGATGTCGGCGCTCGCCCAGCGCCATGGCGCGATCAATCTCGGCCAGGGTTTTCCGGATTTCGATTGCGACCCGAAGCTGGTCGACGCGGTCGCCCAGGCCATGCGCGACGGCCACAACCAGTACCCGCCGATGCCCGGCGTGCCGCTGCTGCGCCAGCGCCTGGCGGCCAAGCTGCAGGATTGCTATGGCCGCGCCTACGACGCGGACACCGAGATCACGCTGACCGCCGGCGGCACGCAAGGCCTGTACACCGCGCTGCAGGCTGCGCTGCAGGCCGGCGACGAGGCCATCCTCATCGAGCCGGCCTACGACAGCTACGCGCCGGCGATCCGCCTGGCCGGCGCGACACCGGTCGGCGTGCCCATGACGGCCGACTACCGCATAGCCTGGCCCGCTATCGAGGCGGCGATCACACCGCGCAGCCGGGTGCTGGTCATCAACACCCCGCACAACCCCAGCGGCCGGGTCGCCGCCGAGGCCGATCTGCTCACCCTGCAGCAGCTCGCCGAGCGGCACGACCTCACCGTGGTCAGCGACGAGGTCTACGAGCACATGGTCTTCGACGGCGCGCAGCACGCCAGCGTCGCGCGCTTTCCGCAGCTGGCCGCACGCAGCTTCCTGGTCGGCAGCTTCGGCAAGACCTTTCATGTCACCGGCTGGAAGATCGGCTTCGTCGCCGCGCCGGCCGCGATGAGCCAGGCGTTCCGCCTGCTGCACCAGTACACGGTGTTCACCGTCAACCCGGCCGTGCAACAGGGGCTGGCGAACTACCTGGCCGACCCGGCGCCCTGGCAGGGCCTGTCCGGCTTCTACCAGGCCAAGCGCGACCGCTTCCGCGACGGCCTGGCGGCCACCGGCCTGCGCCTGCTGCCCTGCGAGGGCACTTACTTCCAGACGGTGGACTACAGCGCGCTGTCCGAACTGCCCGAGCGCGAGTTCGCCGAGTGGCTGACCCGCGAGCGCGGCGTGGCGGCGATTCCGCTGTCGAGCTTCTACTCGCAGGCGATCGAGCGCCGGCATGTGCGCTTCTGCTTCGCGAAAAAGGACGAGACCCTGGATCAGGCGCTGGACCGCTTGCAGGCGCTCCGATGATGGTCAAGAGCCCCCAGGTCTCCCTGCGGTCGCCACCCCCCGAGGGGGCCGCTTCCGGCTCGGGACGGCCCGTCGCCAGGATCCTCGTCACCGGCTTCGAGCCCTTCGGCGGCGACACGGCGAACAGCAGCTGGGCGATCGCCGAGGCCCTGGCCGGCGAGCGCATCGGCGACCGACTGGTGCACGCCGCCTGCCTTCCCTGCCGCTTTGACAGCAGCGAGGCGGCCTTGCGCGAGGCGCTGCGCCAGCACCGGCCGAGCCTGGTGCTGGCCCTGGGCCAGGCCGCATCGCGGCCCATGCTGAGCTTCGAGCGCGTGGCCATCAACTGGATCGACGCGCGCATCGCCGACAACGCCGGCGCGCAGCCGATCGATCTGCCGGTCCACGCCCGCGGCCCGGCGGCGCTGTTCACCAGCCTGCCGATCAAGGCCATGGCGGCGGCGGCCCGCGAGGCCGGCGCCGCCGCCGAGATCTCCTTCAGCGCCGGCAGCTTCGTCTGCAACCAGCTCTTCTACGCGCTGATGCGGGCCCTGCAGCGGCGGCCCGGCGTGCGCGGCGGCTTCCTGCATGTGCCGGCCCTGGGCGGCGCGATGCCGCTACCGCTCATGCTGGCCGGCGTGCGCGCCGCGCTGGCCGCGGCGCTGCAGACCCAGGAAGACCAGCACGAGGCCGCCGGCCGGATTGACTGAGACTGCGCCGAACAAGGAGCGCCCCGTGAAACAAGTACCCGGCCTCGACGCCCTGTTCCTGCACCTGGAGACGCCCGAGATGCCCATGCATGTCGGCGCCCTGCATCTGTTCGAGCTGCCGCCGGGATTCCGCGGCCGCTATGTGAACGCCTTGCGCAAGCACCTGGAGGCGCGCCTGCCGCATGCACCGGCGCTGCGCCGCCAGCTGGCCGAGCTGCCGCTGAACCTCGTCAACCCGGTCTGGATCGAGGGCAAGCCGGATTTGCGCCAGCATGTCGTCGCCCACGCGCTCGAACCCGGCGCCAGCCTGGCCACCCTGCAGGCCGAGGTCGCCCGCCTGCATGTCGAGCTGCTGCCGCGCGACCGGCCCTTGTGGAAGTTCCATGTCTTCGAGGACCTCGCGCCGGCCGACAACGGCCGCCGCCGCGTCGCCCTCTACACCCAGCTGCACCACGCGGCGGTCGACGGCCAGGCCGCCGTCGCGCTGGCCGAGGTGCTGCTCGACCTGACGCCGGAGCCGCGCGAGCTGCCGGCGCCGGGCAGCAAGCGGCGCCGGCCGGCGGCGCAGCTCGGCCAGGTCGACCAATGGCGGCTGGCGATGAGCGCCCAGGCCCAGCAATTCATCGAGCTGGCCAAGTCCCTGCCCGGCTCGGCCGGCCTGCTCGGCCAGGCCGCCGGCGGCGCCGCCGGCGATCTGCTCGCGCGCAGCGCCCGCCAGCTCTGGGCGCGGGTGAAGGGCGAATCGGCGAGCAACAAGAGCGGCCGGCCGCCGGGCTGGCTGAGCCTGGCGCCGCGCACCCGCTTCAACGGCCCGGTCAGCGCCACGCGCAGCTTCGCCTCGTTGAGCCTGCCGCTGCCGGCGCTGCAGGCGGCGCGCAAGGCGCTGGGCGCCAGTCTCAACGACGCCGTGCTCTATCTCTGCGGCACGGCGCTGCGCGAGCTGCTGAAGGACCTCGGCGAGCTGCCCAAGAAGCCGCTGATCGCGGCGGTGCCGGTGTCCATGCGCGAAGCCGGTGATGGCAGCGGCGGCAATCAGGTGACGATGAGCAGCCTGTCCCTGGGCACGCATATCGCCGACCCGAAGAAGCGCTTCGCCCACATCCGCGCCGCCAGCGAGCAGATGAAGGGTGGCCTCTCCACCTTGAAGGCCTTGATGCCGACCGACTTCCCGTCGATCGGCCTGCCCTGGCTGCTGAGCACCGCGGCGCGCGCCTGGGGCGGCGTGGCCAGCCGCATCCCGCCGCTGGTCAATCTGGTGATCTCCAATGTGCCGGGGCCACCGGTGCCGCTCTACCTCGCCGGCGCGCGCATGCTGAGCAATGCGCCGGTCAGCATCGTCGTGCATGGCATCGCGCTGAACATCACCGTGCAGACCTACGAGAAGCACCTCGAGGTCGGCCTGATCGCCTGCGGCGAGGCGCTGCCGGAGATCGACCGGTTGGCCGCCCAGCTGCGCGCCGCCTACGACGGATTCATAGAAATGGCTGCTGAAGACTGATGACCCTGACGATGGAACGCAGTAACGAGGAACTGCAAGCGCCCAGCGCCCTGCTCATGCTGCTGGAGGCGCGCGCGCCCTGGGAGTTCGGCCTGCTCGCCGCGGCGCTGCCGCTGCTCGCCCAGGCGCCGCGCGGCGACAGTCACCCGGTGATGGTCTTTCCCGGCCTGGGCGCCAGCGACCTCAGCACCGCACCACTGCGCCGCTACCTCGATCACCTCGGCCACCGCACCCTGCCCTGGAACCAGGGGCTGAACCTGGGCCCGCGCCCTGGCGTGCTTGAGCAATGCGTGGCCGATGTGCGCGCCCATTACGCGCGCCACCACCGCCGCCTCAGCCTGGTCGGCTGGAGCCTGGGCGGTCTGTACGCGCGCGAGGTCGCCAAGCAGGTCCCGGAGATGGTGCGTTCGGTGATCACCCTGGGCACGCCGTTCACCGGCCACCCGCGGGCGACCAATGCCTGGAAGCTGTTCGAGCTGGTCAGCGGTCAGGACAGCCATGACGAAGAGCAGCTGGCCCCGCTGCGCGAACCGCCGCCCCTGCCCTGCAGCAGCATCTACACGCGCAGCGACGGCGTGGTCGCCTGGCAGTGCAGCATCAATCCGCCGCGGCCGCTGGCCGAGAACATCGCGGTGCAGGCCAGCCATATCGGCCTGGGCGTGAACCCCCTGGTCGTCTGGACCATCGCCGAGCGCCTGGCCCAGCCGGACCATCTGGCCGGCAACTGGAAACCCTTCGAGCCCCCCGCGGCGCTGCGCTGGCTTTACCGATGAAGGAGAACACGGTCCGCGTCGGCAACCAGCATCTGGCCGTCGTCGACGAAGGCCCGCGCGACGGCGAGCCCCTGCTGCTCATCATGGGCTTAGGGCTGCAGCTGATCGCCTGGCCGCAGGCCTTGGTCGATGGGTGGACGGCGCGCGGCTTTCGCGTGATCCGCTACGACCACCGCGACATCGGCCGCTCGACGCCGCAGGACGAGCTGCCCACCCCGCCCCTGCTCTGGGGCGCACTGCGCTTCGCGGTCGGCCTGCCGCTGCCGCCGCCCTACACCCTGGCCCAGCTGGCCGACGACGCCGCCGGCCTGCTCGCCGCGCTCGACATCCCGCGCGCCCAGGTGCTCGGCGTGTCCATGGGCGGCATGGTCGCCCAGCACCTGGCGCTGCGCTACCCGGCCCGCGTCAGCGCGCTGCATCTGTGGATGACGAGCAGCGGCGCGCGCCGCCTGCCGCTGCCGTCGCCGAAGCTGCGCGCTCTGATGCTCAAGCGCCCACGAAGCCATGCCGAGGCCATCGATCACTACACCCGGCTCTACCGCGCGCTCGGCGGCCCCGGCTACCCGACGCCCGAGGCCGAGCTGCGCGCCAAGGTCGAGGCCTCGGCGGCGCGCGCCTGGCGCCCCCAGGCCACCTTGCGCCAGCTGCTCGCCATCGCCCATGACGGCGATCGCAGCGCCCGGCTGCGCCGGCTCGATCCGGCGCTGCCCATCCGCATCCTGCATGGCGGCGCCGACCCGATGCTGCCGCCCGCCCATGGCCGCCAGCTCGCGCACTGCCTGCCGCAGGCGCGCTTCGAGCTGATCGAGGGCTGGGGCCATGACCTGCCCGCATCCCTGCTGCCGCGCCTGGCGGAAACGGTGCAAGCGCACGCCCGCTGAGGGCAAGCGACGATGGGCAGGCCACGACCATTGCGTATAAACCAAGCCGTGAATCATCTGCAGCACGACGTGGTCGACAGCCGCCGGCGAGCCAGGCTCGCCGCGCCGGCCGCCGCGCCTGTGCACTGATCGTGCCGCACCCCCTGCGCAGGCTGATCCTGCTCGGCCTGAGCCTGCTCTGCGCGCTGCTCGTCCAGCCGCTGATGGCCCAGCCGGCGCTGCGCCCGACGCTGGAAGCCATCGAGCGCCTGCCGCCCAGTCAGCGCGATCAGCGCCTGCAGCGCCTGCAGGCGCTGCCGGTGCAGCCGGGCAGCGCCGAAGCCCTGGAGCGACTCTTTCTGATCGCCTGGACCCATGCCCAGGACGGCGAGCTCGACCCGCTGTCGGTGCTGGATCCCGAATGGCGAGCTTGGGAAGAGTCAGCAACGGCGGCCGATCGACCGCTGGGCAGCCTGGCCCGCATGCTGACCCAGGCGCGCGCCTATGTGGCGGCCGGTCGCTACCGAGAGGCCGGCGAGGCCTATCAGGCACCGGCGGAGCGGGAGCGCCTGCCGCTGCTGTGGCGACTGCGCTGCGCCGCCGTCGAGGGCGCGGTGCAGGCCGAGACGGGGGACCTGGAGGCGGCTCTGGTGCAGCACCTCGACGCCATCACCCTGGCCCAGGCCAGCGGCCAGGAATGGCGCCATATCGAGGCCCTGTACGACCTCGCCTACACGCAAAGCAGGCTGCGCCAGAACGATCGTGCCCAGGCCTCGATCCGCGAGCTGTTCCGGCTGGCGCCGCCGGACGCCGACGACGCCCTGCTGTCGCGTCTGCACAACCTGCACGCCATCGTCAGGCAGTACGCCGGCGCGCATGACGAGGCGCGTCAGCTGATGGAGCGGGCGCTCTACCACGCACGACGTGACGGTGACCGCCGCATGATCGCGGTGCTGCTGGCCAATCTGGCCTACGCCTACCTGGACCGCAACGAAGCCCAGCGCGCGCTGGCCACGGCCAACGAGGCCTACCAGCTGGCGCTGGAGATCGGCCACGCCTCGAGCATGAGCCTGGCCCTGCACAACGGCGGCATCGCCAAGATCGTGCTGGGTCGCGTCAAGGAAGGCAAGGAAGACGTCAAGCGCTCGATCACGCTCGAGCTGCAGTCGGGCGGTAGTACCTATGCCGCCGACGGCTGGCGCGAGCTCGGCCAGTACCTGGAGAAAGCCGGCGACCTGGCCGGCGCCGTGGAAGCGTTCACCGCCTACCGCGAACTGGCCGACGGTTTGTCGCGCGCCGACCGCCGGCGCGCGCTGGCCGAGGCCCAGCAGCGCTTCGACAGCGCGCAGCGCGATCGCGAGGCGGCGCTGCTCAAGGAACGCATCCAGCTGCGCGAGGCGCAGGTGCGCGACCAGCGCCTGCGCTTCGCGCTGGCCGCGGTGGCCCTGGCCAGTGCAGCAGCGCTGGCCATGGTGCTCTGGCTGCTGGCGCGGCGGCTGCGCCGCACCAATGCGCAGCTGGCGCAGACCAACCGCGAGCTGGCCGCGCAGTCCGAGGTCGACCCGCTGACCGGTCTGGGCAACCGGCGCCGGCTGCTGCAACTCGTCGGCCCGCCGGAAACGCCGCTGCAGGGCAGCCTCTTCCTGGTCGACATCGATCACTTCAAGCAGATCAACGACCGCTACGGACATGCCGGTGGCGACATGGTGTTGCAGGCCGTGGCGGGCCGCCTGCGCAACGCGGTGCGCGAACCCCTGGGCGTGATGCGCTGGGGCGGCGAGGAATTCCTCGTCTACCTGCGCGACGCCGACGCCGAGCTGGCCGACGCGCTCGCCCAGCGCCTGCTGGCCGAGATCGGTGGCACGCCGGTGTCGCTGCGCGACGGCCGCACGCTGTCGGTCGGCGCCTCGATCGGCTACGCGATCTTCCCCTTGCCCGGTAGCAGCGCGCGGTTCAGCGCCGAGCGCGCCGTCGACCTCGTCGACGCGCTGATGTACCAGGCCAAGTCGCATGGTCGCAACCAGGCCTGGGGCCTGGTCGGCGCCGACGGCGGCGACGCCGCCACGCTGCGCGACGCCCTGACCGGTCTGGCCGGGGCGGCCAGCGCCGAGGGACTGCAGCTGCGGCGCTGGCCGGTCACGCAGGAGGTCCGATGAATCGGCTGGGTCGCATGCTGGCACTGCTGCTCGGACTGCTCGCCGGCCTTGGCGCCCAGGCCGCCGGCCTGCAGGCCCTGCTGGAGCAGGGCGAGGGCAGGCCTGCCGAGGCGCTGCGCGCACTGCGCGCATTGCCCGAGCCGCAGGGCGAGGCCGAGCAGGCCAGGCGTCGCCATGTCGAGGCCAGCCTGCAGCTCTTCACCGGCAACAGCGAGGCGGCGCTGGCGGTCTACCCGGGTAGCGCCGCCGGCAGTGCCGGCGGGCTTTATGTGCGCGCCCGGGTCGCCAGGCTGAGCGGGCGCCTGGACGAGGCGGCCGCGCTGCTGGAGCGCAGCCTGGGCCTGCAGCGGCCGTTCTGCGAGCCCAACGCGCAGCCGGGCTGCGATCCGCGTCTTTACGCCGAGAGCCTGCTGCAGCGCGCCCGGGTGCACGACGCGCAGGACGAGCAGCAACTGGCCGAGCAGCTGCTGCTGCGCGCGCTGGCCGTGCTGCGCGCCGCCGGGCTGCCGGGTCCGACGGCGCCGGTGCTCGGCGATCTGGCCCAGCTGGCGCAGGCTCAGGAGCGCCCTGAGCGCGCCCGTGAACTGCTCGCCGAGGCGGCGCAGCAAGCCAGCGGCCTGCCGCTGCGCCAGGCGCAGGTCAAGCTGGCCGAGGCCTCGGTGGCGCGGCGCGACGGTCGCACCGAGGACCGTCGACAGGCCTTGCTGGCGGTGCTGGAGCTGGCCGTCGATGCGCCGCGTTTGGCGGCGGTCGCACGCAACAACCTCAGCGACCTGCACCTGGCGGCCGGCGAGCCGGCCGCCGCCCGCCGCTACGCCGAGCAGGCCCTGGCCGGCGGCGACCTGGACACGGTGCTGGAGCAGACCCTGAGGCACAACCTGGCGGTGAGCCTGATCCGGCTGCGCGAGTACGAGGCGGCGCGCGCGCAGATCGCGCTGGCCGAGCGCCTGCGACCGCCGCAAACCCTCACCGACCGGGAGCGTGCCGAAGAACTGCGCGACCTGGGCAGCGCCTGGGCCGCCAACGGGCAATGGCGCGAGGCGCTGAAGGCCTATCACGAGGAACGCCGCCTGACCGAGCAGGCCGACGCCCGCGAGCGCGACAACGCGCTGGCGGCCTTGCGTCAAGACCTCGCGCAGCGCACCCAGGCGGCCGAGATGCAGCTGCGCCGCGAGCGCGACGCGGTGCTCGAACGCACGCTGGCCAACCAACGCAAGCTGCAATGGCTGGGCTGGGGCGCGGCGGTGCTGATCGGGCTCTGTCTGCTCATCGGCGGCCTGCTGTGGCTGGGTTCGCGGGCCGCCAACCAGCGCCTGCAGCGCAGCCGCGAGCAGTTGCAGACGCTGAGCGAGCGCGACCCGCTGACCCAGCTGGGCAACCGTCGCGCCTTCCAGCAGGCGATGACGGCGCGCGGCGAGCAGCCCTTCGAAGGCGGGCTGCTGCTCATCGACCTGGATCATTTCAAGCGCATCAACGACCAGCTGGGTCACGGCGTTGGCGACCAGGTGCTGCAAGCGGTCGCCCAGCGCCTGGCCGCCCAGGTTCGCAAGGAAGACCTGCTGGTGCGCTGGGGCGGCGAGGAGTTCCTGCTCTACGCCCCCGGCCTGAACGCCGTCGGGCTGCGCCACCTGGCGCAGCGCCTGCTGCGCGCGGTGGAGATGGAGCCGCTGGCCCTGGACGGGGGGCGCAGCCTGGCGGTCAGCGCCTCGCTGGGTTTCGGCCTGTTCCCGCTGCCGCCCGACCGCCCGGCCTTCGACTGGGAGCGTGCGGTCAACTGGGTGGACCTGGCCCTTTACGCGGCCAAGAACGCCGGCCGCGCGCGCGGTGTCGGCATCCTCTCGGCGCGTCTGCCCGACGAGCGTTCGCTGGCCCAGGTCGAGGCCGACTTCGAGGGCGCTGCCCTGGCCGACCGGGTCGAGCTGGCGCAGGTCGTGGCCCGCTGAGGCACCGGCAACCATGAGTCGCCTGCTGAGCGTCGATCTGCGCAAGCTGCTGGCCGCGATGCTGGGCGGCTGCCTGCTGACGGCGGCCCAGGCCAGCTGTCCGAGCGGCCTGCGCATCGCCTTTCTGGACACCTATCTGCCGCCCTACCTGACCGCGCCGCCGGCGCGCGAGGCCGCCCCTGTCGGCCTGGCGGTTGACTGGACGCGCAGCGCCTTGCGCCGCCTGGGTTGCGAGGCCGAGCTGCTGCGCCTGCCGCAGCGCCGCCTGCTTGCCGATCTCGCCGAGGGCCTGGTGCATCTGGCGCCGGGCATCGGCTTCAACGCCGAGCGCGCCCAGCGCTATGCGTTTCCGTTGCGCGCCGATGGCAGCCTGGACGCGCGACTGTCGATCGGCGATGCGCGGCTGTCGCTGTTCGTGCTGCGCGAGCGACGCGATGCCGTGCGCTGGGACGGCGAGCGCCTGGAGGCCGTCGATCTGCGTGTCGGCGTGGTCGCCAGCGGCGTCGAGGAGCCGCTGGCCGTGGTCAAGGGATGGCCGGTGGAGACCTCGCTGAACCACGCGCTGAATGCCGAGAAGTTGCGGCGCGGACGCCTGCCGGTCGTGCTGATGCCGCACCTCGCCTTGGACCGCACCGAACTGGACCGCGAGCCGGCCATGGTCGAGCTGCAACCCCCGGTGCTGCGCACGCATTTCTATGCGCCGGCGAATCGCGACTTCGCCGCCGGCCAGCCGCGCTTCGTGCAGCAGTTCTGGCTGGAGCTTTGCAAGGCCAGCCGCTCGCATTTCCGCGAGCTGCCGGCCTGCAGTTAGCGCCTGTTCAGCTGTACTTGACCGAGCAGCCGTAGGGCGTGCTCGTCGGCTTGCTGACCGGCTTGCCGGCCTTGATCTCGCCGAGGGCCTGGCTGACGAAATTCGTCGCCTTGGCGATGTCGTCCGGCTTGGCGCTGGGGATGGAGTCGATCGCGCCGGCGTAGGCGAGCTTGCCGTCGGCGTCGACGATGTACATATGCGGCGTGGTCTTCGCGCCCCAGGCCTTGCCGTTGACGCCGCTGTCGTCCATCACCGTCAGCGCCGCCGCGCCCTGCGACTTCATCCAGGCGTCGAGCTCGGCCGGCTTCTTGTAGTCGGACGACCCGGTGTGGGTCGACGACACCGTCAGCCAGACCACGCCGTCGGCGGCCGCCGCCTTCTGCGTCGCCTGCATGTTGCCGGCGTTGTAGTGCTTCTTGACGAAGGGGCAGCCAGGGTTGACCCATTCCAGCACCACGGTCTTGCCCTTGAAGTCGGCCAGGTTCACCGCGCGGCCAGCGGCGTCGACGGCGGAGAAGGCAGGGGCCGGCTGGCCGACCACGGCATTGGCTTGCGCGCCCCAGGCGGCAGCGAGCAGCGGGGAGGCGACCAACAGTCGACGCATGACATTCATAGCAACAACTCCTCTCAGGACGGCTTCAGGGAATGGGCGAGCGCCTCGCGCACGCCGGTGGCGGAAAGGATCTCGGGCAGCAGCACCGGGGCGGCGGCGCCCGGCACGTGCAGGGCATAGACCGGCACGCCGCTGCGGCCCAGGCGGCGCAGCTCCTCGGTGATGACGGCGTCGCGCAGGGTCCAGTCGGCGCGCATCAGCAGGACGCCGCGCGCGGCGAAGTCCTGCAGCACCGCGGCATCGGCCAGCGCGTTGCGCTTGTTGTACTGGCAGCTGATGCACCAGGCAGCGGTGAAGTCGACGAACACCGGCTGGCCGGCGGCCAGCGCCTGCTGCTGGGCCTCGGGGCTCCAGGCCTGCCAGCCGGCGACCGGCGCGGCGGCCGTGGGGGCCGGCGCATCGGTGAGCAGCGGCGGCGCCGCCCACCAGCCGCCGGCCGCCAGCACCACCAGGCCAACGCCCCGCCAGGCCAGACCGCGCTGCGCCCAGGCCCAGATCGCGAACGACAGCGCGAGCAGCAGCACCAGCATGGCGACGCTGGCGTCCAGGCCGCGCTGCACGCCCAGCACCCAGACCAGCCAGAGCACGGTGGCCAGCATCGGGAAGGCCAGCAGCTTGCGCATGCGGTCCATCCAGGCGCCGGGGCGCGGCAGCAGGCGGGCCAGCGGCGGCCAGAGCGCGAACAGCGCGTAGGGCGCGGCCAGGCCCAGGCCGAGCGCGGCAAACACCGCCAGGCCCTGCCAGGCCGGCAGGGTCAAGGCGGCGCCGAGCGCGGCGCCCATGAAGGGCGCGGTGCAGGGCGAGGCAATCGCCACGCCGAGCACGCCGGTGAAGAACTGGTCCACCCAGGGCGACTTGGCGCGCCAGCCGGCCAGGCCCGAGGGCGCCCAGTTGCCGAACTCGAAGACGCCGAACAGATTCAGCGCGATCGCCGTGAACAGCAGGGCCAGGCCGCCGACGACCAGCGGCTCCTGCAGCTGGAAGCCCCAACCGATCTGGCTGCCGGCGCCACGCAGGGCCAGCAGCAGGCCGGCCAAGGCCAGGAAGCTGAGCACCACCCCAGCCGTGTAGGCGGCCGCCCCGACATGGCGCTGGTGCGGCTCCTCGTTGACCAGGGCCAGGGCCTTCAGGCTGAGCACCGGGAACACGCAGGGCATCAGATTGAGCAGCAGGCCGCCGGCAAAGGCGAGCAGCAGGCTGAGCAGGAAGCCGCTGCCGGCCGCTGCCGGCTGGGCCGGTACGGGCTGCAGGGCCGGCGCCGGCACGGCGGCCGCGGTGGCGGCGTCGCCCCAGCCGCCTTGCAGCGCAAAGTTCAGCTCGCCGGTCTGCTCGCCGGCGCGCAGCACGGCGTGCAGCTGCGCCGGGCTCTCGCTGCGCTGCGGGCTCAGCGCCACGCGCAGCTGCAGGGTGTCGCCCTGCCAGCTGGACTGCTCGGCCTGGGCGTGGTCGATGACGCCGGCGTCGCCGGCGAAGTAGCTGACCGCCTGACCGCGCCAGCTGGCCGGCAGGCCGCGGACCTCGATGGCCAGGGCCTCGCCGTCGACGCGAGCGCTGACCGTGGCCGGCAGCGCCGCCGGCTGCTGCTGACGCGCCAGCTCGAAGGCGGCGGCCTGCGCGGTCAGCGGGCTGCCCTGCGGCAGTTCGAGCTGGAACTCGCCGGACTCGGGAATGCAGAGCTCCTTGCAGACCAGCCAGTTGGCGGCCAGCTGAATCTTCAGCGGGCCGGCCGGCAGGCTGGCCGGCAGCTTGAGCTCGACCGGCAGCAGCAGCGGGCCTTCGAAGCCGTAATTGACCATCGGCCCGACCGGCAGCTTGTGCGGCGCCGGCCATTGGATGGGTCCGGCCTCGACACCGGCCGGCAGGGTCCAGCTCAGGGTCGTCGGCAGACCGGAATCGCCCGGGTTCTTCCAATAGGTATGCCAGTGCGGCGCATGGTCGATCTGCAGACCGAGGAATACGGGTTTGCCGGGCGCGACACCCTCGGGCGCATGGGCGAGCAAACGGGCCGTGACCTGGTCGGTCTTCACCGGGGCCGAGGCGTCTTGCGCGCCGGCGGCCGTGGCAAAAGTCATGGCCAGCGCGGCCAGCAGGGAGCTGAGGATTTTCATGGGCGGGGCGAACTCTAGGCGCTCCGCGACAGTCGTGCCAAAAGCACCCCGCCTTACGCCCCTAGCATCTGCGGCCATGCCCGCCCACTTCCTGACCGCGCTGGCGCTCGCGCTGGGCGCCGCCCTGTCCCTGGGCCTGGCGCGCTTTGCCTATGCCTTGCTGCTGCCGGCGATGCGCAGCGAGCTGGGCTGGAGCTATGCCAGCGCCGGCGCGATGAACACCGTGAACGCGGCCGGCTATCTGCTCGGCGCGCTGGCCATGCCGGCGCTGTTGCGGCGCTGGCCGGCGCGTCGGCTGTTCATCGCCGGCGGACTGGCCGCGGCGCTGCTGCTGGCGCTGCACGGCGTTTCCGGTGCGCCCGCCTGGCTCTACCCCTGCCGACTGGGGCTGGGCGCGGCCAGCGCGCTGACCTTTGTCGCCGGCGGCCTGCTCGCCGCGCGCCTGGGCAGCCGGCCAGGCGCGCGCGCGGCCCTGGTGCTCGGGCTGTACTACGGCGGCACCGGGCTGGGCATCGTCGCGGCGTCGCTGAGCCTGCCGCCGCTGCTGCGCAACGCGGCGAACTGGCCGCTGGGCTGGCTGCTGCTGGCCGGGCTGGCGCTGGCCGCCAGCGGGCTGATGGCGCGCGGCACGCGCGAACTGGGCGAGGAGGCGGCGGCCGCGCCCGGCGCGGGCGGCGGCTGGCGCTGGCAGGCCTTCGGCTTCGGCTTGACGGCCTATCTGTGCTTTGGCCTGGGCTATATCGGCTACATGACCTTCATCGTCGCGCTGCTGCGCGAGCAGGGCGTCGGCGACGCGGCGGTGGCCGGCTTCTTCGCGCTGCTCGGCCTGGCGACCCTGGTGTCCTCCTGGCTGTGGGCGCCGCTGCTGGCCCGCCACAAGGACGGCAAGACCATGGCCTTGCTGAACGGGCTGCTGGCGCTGGCCACCTTGTTGCCGGTGCTCAGCCGCCAGCCGCTGCTGCTGTTCGGCTCCGGCCTGCTGTTCGGCGCGGTGTTTCTTGGCGTCGTCGCGTCGACCACCGCGCTGGTGCGGCACAACTGCGCGCCTGTGGCCTGGGCGGCCGGCATCAGCGCCTTCACCACGGTGTTCGCCGCCGGGCAGATCGCCGGGCCGGCCTTGACCGGCTGGGTGGCCGACGGCGCCGGCGGCCTGCAGCCCGGGCTGGCGGTTTCCGCCAGCATCCTGCTGCTGGGTGCGCTGCTGGCCCTGGGGCAGCGACACTTGCGGCCATGACGTACGCGGTCAAGGAATGTTTCTACACCCTGCAGGGCGAGGGCGCGCAGGCCGGCCGGCCGGCGGTCTTCCTGCGTTTTGCCGGCTGCAATCTGTGGAGCGGGCGCGAGCAGGACCGCGGAGCCGCGGTCTGCAATTTCTGCGACACGGATTTCGTCGGCACCGATGGCGAGGGGGGCGGCAAGTTCGCGACGCCGGAGGCACTGGCCGATTGGGTGGCGAGCCGCTGGCCGGGCGGCGGTAAACCCTATGTGGTGTGCACGGGAGGCGAGCCCTTGCTGCAGTTGGACGAGGCCGCCATCGAGGCCTTGCACGCGAAGGGCTTCGAGGTCGCCGTGGAGACCAATGGCACGCAGCCGGCGCCACGTGGACTGGACTGGATCTGCGTCAGTCCCAAGGCCGATGCGCCCGTGGTGTTGACGAAGGGCCATGAGCTCAAGCTCGTGTTCCCGCAGCCAGCGGCCTTGCCGGAACGTTTTGAAAACCTGGACTTCGAGAACTTCTTCCTGCAGCCCATGGACGGGCTGCTGAAGAACAAGAACACCCGCGCAGCGATCGACTACTGCCTCGCGCATCCGCAGTGGAAGCTCAGCCTGCAGACGCACAAGCTGCTCGGCATTCCATGAGTCTCTCGCAGCGCGCCGACCCGATCGCCGCGATCGCCACCGCCCCCGGCCGCGGCGCGGTCGGCATCGTGCGCGTGTCGGCGCGCGAGCCGCTGGACGGCCTGATCGCGGCGATCTGCGGCCAGGCCCTGAAACCCCGTCACGCCCATTACGGCGCGTTCCGCGCCGCCGATGGCTCGCCCATCGACCATGGCCTGGCGCTGTGGTTCCCGGCACCGCACAGCTACACGGGCGAACAGGTGCTGGAGCTGCAGGCCCATGGCGGCGCGGTGATCCTGCAGCTGCTGCTGGCACGCTGCCTGGAGGCCATGCCCGGCCTGCGCCTGGCCGAACCCGGCGAGTTCACGCAACGCGCCTTCCTGAACGGCAAGCTGGACCTCGCCCAGGCCGAGGCGGTCGCCGATCTGATCGACGCCAGCACCGAGACCGCGGCGCGCAGCGCGGCGCGGGCGCTCGACGGCGCGCTGAGCCGTGAGGTGACGCAGCTGGCCGAGGCCCTGGTCCATCTGCGATTGTTCGTCGAGGCGACGCTGGACTTCCCCGAGGAGGAGGACGTCGAGTTCGTGCAGCAGGCCGATGTGATCGGCCAGCTCGCCGGCCTGCAGCAGCGCCTGGCGGCCATCTCGGCCAGAACCAAGCAGGGCGCCTTGCTGCGCGAAGGCCTGAAGGTGGTGCTGGCCGGTCAGCCCAATGTGGGCAAGAGCGCGTTGCTCAACGCGCTGGCCGGCGCGGAGCTGGCCATCGTCACGCCGATCGCCGGCACCACGCGCGACTCGCTGTCCAGCAGCATCCAGATCGAGGGCGTGCCGCTGCACATCACCGACACCGCCGGCCTGCGCGACACCGAGGATGTGGTCGAGAAGATCGGCGTGCAGCGCAGCTGGGCGGCGATCGCCGACGCCGATGTGGTGCTCTTCCTGCACGACCTGACCCGATTGCACGAGGCCGACTACCAGCGCGAGGACGCGCGCATCCGCGCCCAGCTGGCCGCGCACGACGGGGAGCTGGAGCGCCATCTGCTGCACGCCTTCAACAAGAGTGACGTGGCGGCGCAGACCGCGCTGCCCGAGGGTGCGATCGCGTTCAGCGCGCAGACCGGCGCCGGCCTGGACCAGTTGCGCCAGGAACTGCTGCGCCGCGCCGGCTGGCAGGCGGTGCCCGAGGGCCTGTTCATCGCCCGCGAGCGCCATGTGCGCGCGCTGGCGTCCACCACCGAGCACCTGCAGCGCGCGCACGAGCTGGTCGCCCTGCCCATGCCGCCGCTCGACCTGGTCGCCGAGGAGCTGCGCCTGGGCCACGAGGCGCTGCAGGCGATCACCGGTCGTTTCAGCGCCGACGACCTGCTGGGCGAGATTTTCGGGCGCTTCTGCATCGGCAAATAGGCACCCGCGTCCGTGGGATCCAGGAGGCAGCGAGCGCTAGACAGCCCTCATACTCCCGCCCGCTGATTCATCGGGAGTCCCCATGCTGTTATTGAAACCGCTGCGCCCACTGCTACTGGTCCTGTGCGCCGCAGCCACCGTGGCGCTGCCCACCATCACCCAGGCGGCGCCGCCGCCCGCCAAGGCCTTCTTTGCGCCGTCCGAGTTCAACGAGGTTGCGCTGAGCCCGAGCGGCAACTACCTGGCGGTGACGACCGCGAAGCTGGCCGGTCGTCGCGCCCTCTATGTGTTCGACCTCATCGGCGGCAAGCCGCCAACGCAGGCGGCGCGCATCGAGGAGCTCGATGTCGTCGACGTGCAGTGGGTCAACGATGACCGCCTGCTGTTCAGCGTCGTCAATCTGGCGCTGGGCAGCGGCTCGCGCAACCACGAGCCCAGCGGCCTGTTCGCCGTCAACCGCGACGGCGAGGGGTTGCGCACCTTGATCCGCCGCACGGCGGCTGAAACCGGCGGCGCCGGCGGTCGCGCGAACGAGCGCAGCCTGAGCTGGGACCACCAGTTGCTGACCATCCCGGCCTACCAGCCGGGCGAACGCAACGACACGATCGTCATCGGCCATGTGCGCTGGAACACCAAGGGCGAGGTGGCCTCGGTCCGACCGATGTACATGAATGTCAACAGCGGCGTGGTGCGCGGCTTCGACAACCTGAACAGCCCGCCCGGCGCGGCCGACTGGATGTTCGACAGCCGCGGTGAGCCGCGCGTCGCCGTCAGTGTCGACGAGCTGCGCGGTGTCATCCACTACCGCATGCCCGAAACCGGCGAGTGGAAACGCATCGGCGAGGGCAGTTTGCTGGAGCTGCCGTTCACGCCCCGCTTTGTGGACGACAAGGGCACGCTGTACGTTACCGAGCGGCGCGGCAAGGACGCCACCGCGGTGCTGACCCGCTTCGACCTGAAGACGGGCAAACCGGAGCGCGAGGCCGTGGTCAGCACCCCGGGCTTTGACTTCCTGGGCCGGCCGATTCGACAAGCCGGCAGCAACCTGCTGGGGCTGGACATCGTCACCGACGCCACCCAGACCATCTGGTTCGACCCAGCCATGAAGGCCTTCCAGGCCAAGGTCGACAGCCTGCTGCCGGGTCGCGAGAACATCGTGCGCTGCCGCCGCTGCGGCGCCGACGACATGGTGGCCCTGGTCGCGTCGAGCTCCGACCGCGAGCCGGGCGAGTACCTGATCTACCGCGCCAAGGGCGATCAATGGCAACGCGTCGGTCGAGCCCGCCCTGACATCAAGCCCGAGCAAATGGGGCGCATGGACTTCCAGCGCATCAAGCTGCGCGACGGCCTGGAGATGCCGGTCTGGTTGACCTACCCGGCCGGCCACAAGCCGGGCGTCAAGCCGGCCAAGCCCCTGCCCACCGTGGTGCTGGTGCACGGCGGCCCGAACGTCCGTGGCACCTTCTGGGGTTGGAGCTCCTACGCCGGCTACACGCAATTCCTGGCGTCGCGGGGATATCTGGTCATCGAGCCGGAGTTCCGCGGCAGCGACGGTTTCGGCCGGCGCTACCTGGAGGCGGGCTACAAGCAGTGGGGCGAGGGCATGCAGGACGACATCGCCGAGTCGCTGCGCTGGGCCCAGCAGCAGGGCATTGCCAGCGACAAGGCCTGCATCGCCGGCGCCAGCTACGGCGGCTACGCGACCTTTGCCGGCCTGATGCGCCATCCGGATCTGTACCGCTGCGGCGTCGCCTGGGTCGCGGTCACCGACCTGATGCTGCTCGCCCAAGGCTCCTCCTGGGTGGACACGGACATCAGCGTGCTGGGTCGAACCGAGATCCTCAGCAAGCGCCTCGGCGATCCGGTCGCCGACGCCGCCATGCTGCGCGCCACCTCGCCGGTGGAGAACGCCGACAAGATCAAGGCGCCGGTGCTGCTGTCGATGGGCATGGCCGACCGCCGCGTGCCGATCGCCCACGGCAACCGCATGCGCGATGCGATGGCCAAGGCCGGCAACCCGCTCGAGTACGTGACCTACTCGGAGGAAGGCCACAGCTATCTGAAGACCGAGAACAAGGTCGACTGGGCCGAACGCATGGAGCGGTTCCTGGCCAAGCACCTCGGCCAGCCCTGATCCGCCACACCCCGGCAGGCGCGCTGACCGCATGGCAGCGCGCCTTTTTCATGCCCGGGTTGTGAGCGAATGCAACAAGCCCCCGGGCTGAACTGGGGGGATGGCGACACCCGTGCGGCTGCCTACAGTGGCCGCCGGAGCCCGGGTGGACAAGGCTCCCGGAGTCGCCGATGCACCTTCCCATCGAAGCCGCTTGCCCCAGCGCGTCGCTGCCCGGGGTGATCGGACAGTCCGCCAGCTTCATGGCCCAGCGGGACAAGCTGGCGCGCTACGCGGCGGTTGACGCCGGCGTGCTGATCCAGGGCGAGACCGGGACCGGCAAGGAGGTGTTCGCCCAGGCCTTGCACTACTTGTCGCCGCGTGCCGGTTCGCCCTGGGTGGCCGTGAACTGCGGGGCGATTCCCGTCGAGCTGCTCGAAAGCGAGCTGTTCGGCCATGTGCGCGGCGCCTACACCTCGGCCCAGTCCAGCCGCCAAGGCCTGGTGCGCGAGGCCGAGGGGGGCAGCTTGTTTCTCGACGACGTCGATTGCCTGCCCTTGGCCGCCCAGGCCAAGCTGCTGCGCTTCCTGCAGGAGCGCGAATACCGGGCGGTGGGCAGCAACGCGCTGCAGCGCGCCAACGTTCGCGTGATCGCGGCCAGCAACCGCTGCCTGCACGAGCTGGCGCGCCGTGGCGGGTTCCGCGAGGACCTGTTCTACCGACTTGCCGTGCTGACCTTGGTGCTGCCACCGCTGCGCGAGCGCGGTGCCGATCTGGGTCTGCTCGCCACGCACTTCCTGCGCCAGCGCGGCGGCGCCCGTTTGAGCAGCGCCGCGATGGCCAGGCTGCAGGCCCATGACTGGCCCGGCAATGTGCGGGAACTCGCCCATGTGCTGGAACGGGCCGCCTTGCTGGCCGGTGACCGCTGCATCGAGCCCGAGGATGTCGAGATCGACGGCCTGCCGACACCGACGGTCGCGGCCTCGCCTTCCGAGAGCCTGCGCGCAGCCAAGGCACGGCTGGTCGAGGACTTCGAGCGGCGCTTCGTCGAGCGCCTGCTCAGCCAGCATGGCGGCAACGTCACCCAGGCGGCCGGCGCCGCCGGCAAGAACCGCCGCGCCTTCTTCGAGCTGATGCGCAAGTACCGCATCGACTCGGCAAGCTTCCGCGCACCCCACTGAGCGACAGCGCGCGTCCCGGCCCGAGCGCGTCCGCAGCCGGACAAATTCGTCCGGCCCCCGAGCATCGGCCGTCCTGGCGCGTCCGTCTGGCAACGCATCGGTGCGGCACGGACAAATAGCTCCCGGTCCGCGGCGGCTCTCCCTCTGTCAGGGTGCTGGCATCGGCTTTGCAAAGCCTTGTCCATCATGGACCCCGAGGACGCCTCCGTGCTCGACGCGCTGCGCCGCTACCTCAGCGACCACCCCCAGGCCTGCGACAGCGTGGACGGCATCGCCCGCTGGTGGCTGCGCGGCAGCTACGCGCCCCAGCAGGTCGAACGCGCGCTGCAGCGATTGCTGACCGAGGGTTTCCTGGTCCGCCACAGCGCCTCCGACGGTCGCGTTCGCTGGAAGCGCTCGACATGAGCGGCTTCGCCGCCATCGCCAGCACCGGGCTCAGCCTGCGGCGCCTGCTGCTGGCCGCCTTCGAGCAACGCTCTCCCCTGCTCGACACCGACCAAGCTCTGCCGCCGCCAACTGTGGGCGTGCAACTGTGCAGCACCAGCCAGCTGGGCGGCCTGCTCAACGCCGACGAACCGCTCACCCAGCTGCTCGTGCTGCTCTACCGCGTCGACATCGACAAGGCGATGCGCGCCAGCTGGAGCGCGGTCGGCAGTGGCGAAGGTCGCGGCCGGCTGGCGCTGAACCTGCACTACCTGCTGCTGCCCAGCGGCGCCGACGCGGTCGCCGAGCAGCGCATCCTCGGCCGCGCGCTGCAGGCGCTCGAAAGCCAACCGGTGCTCAGCGGGCCGCTGCTGCTCGACGCCGCCGGCCTGCCCGAGGACGAGCCGCGCTGGAGCGCGCAGGACGCCATCCACCTCGGCATCGAGGAGCTCAGCACCGAGGCCTTGATGCGCATCTTCGACACCCTGCCGGTCGACTACCGCATCTGCGTGCCCTATTGCGCCCGCGTCGTGCGCATCGACGCGCCGCGACCGCCGGCGCGCCTGCCGGTGCTGGACGCGCAGCTGCCGCTGCACGCGGTGCGCGCGGAGCTGGGGCCATGAGCGCGCTCGCCATCAGCCTGGGTGCCGAACTGAGCCGCGTGCAGCACCGTCTCGGCGTCGGCCTGCAGCTGATCGACGCGCTCAGCGGCCGGCCGCTGGCCACGACCCTGGACGTCAGCCTGCGCGGCATCGGCCTGCTGCCGGCATTCCGTCTGGCGCTGCAGCCCAAAGGCGAGGGCCGCTACAGCCTGGCCGACGCCGGCGAACTCGCGCGGCGCTGGACGGCCGCCGCGGCGCCGCGGCGGCTGGACCTGTGGATTCGCGAGGCCGGCGGCAGCGAGGCGCAGTGTCTTCATGCGCTGGGCCCGCGCCGCGTGCAGGCCACGCTGCTCGAAGCCGACGGCCGCCCGGCGCCGCGCCGCGAGAACCTGTTGCGCATCCCGCTGCTGCCCGGCCCGGCCTACCCGTTCCCGGCCGGTGCCACCCTGGTCCGCGGCCGCGTGCAGCGGCAAACGGCGAACGGCCCGCTGCCGGCGCGCTGGGCGCGCCTGCACGCGTTCAAGAACGGCCGACTGCTCGCCAGCAGCCAGGCCGACGAGCGCGGTGACTATGCCCTGCTGCTGCGCTACCCGCCGGGTCTGCTGGCGCCGGCCACGCCGGCGGCCGGCGACGGCGAGATCGAGCTGCGCGTCGCCGCGCGCGGCGCGCCGCCGGACCCCCACGAGCCCTTCGACGACCTGGAGCCCGAGCCCCTGGTCGACCTCGACCTTCCCGATCCCTGGGCCGCGCTGCCGGCCGCCTACGGGCTCCGCGTGACCCTGCCGCGCACGCTGAGCCTCGGACGTTCGCACAGCGGCCCCGACTTCGATGTCCTGCTCTGAGTGAGGAGAGAGAGATGCCCGAATACCTCGCCCCCGGCGTCTATGTGGAAGAGACCAGTTTCCGCGCCAAGTCCATCGAAGGGGTGCCGACCAGCACCACCGGCATGGTCGGCGTGACGCGCACCGGCCCGGTGCAGTACCCGGACGGCCCGGCCAGCACCGAGCCGCGGCTGATCACCTCGTTCACCGAGTTCGAGCGCGTCTACGGCGGGCTGGAACCGCTGACCTGGCCCGATGGCAGCCAGCAGATCCCCTACCTGGCCCATGCGGCCCGCGCCTTCTTCAACAACGGCGGGCGCCGACTCTATGTGTCGCGGGTCTACCAGCCGCAGGGGCCGGCGAACGCACCGCTGTTCGGCGTCGCCCAGCTCGCCGTGCCGGTCGGCGCCGGCGAGGCGGTCTGGCGCGCGCGCTGGCCCGGCTTGGATGGCGAGGTCATGCTGGAGACCCAGGTCGGGCGCAGCCGCAACCTCGGCTTCACGCATGCCGCACCGGCAGCCGGTGAGCCGCCGGACCCGCTGGCCAAGTCGACCTGGGGCGCGCAAGCGCGCGGCCTGCGCAGCGGTGCCTTGATCGAGACCTGGCCAGCGGGCACCACGGTGCTGCCCGGGCCCAATGCGCTGCTCGACCCGGCGCGGCTCTTCGTCGTCGAGTTGGACCGCGATGGCCGCCAGCGCTTCCACGGCCAGGGCGGCGGCGCCGCGGTTTCGCTGCCCGACAACACGGTGATCCTGCTCGTCGAGCTGCGCGTCACGGTGCGCCATGGCAACCCGGCGGCGCCGCGCCGCGTCGACGTCTACGAGGCGCTGGCGGCCTCGCCGGCGCAGCCGCGCTGGATCGCCCGCGTGCTCGAACGCGACGACCCGCAGGACGAGGACGCCGCGGTCTGGCTGGACTGGATCGATGACGGCAGCGCGCCGTTCCGCGCCGCCGCGCTGGCCGTGGCCCTGCAGTCGCCGCCCGGCGTGCGCCTGGATGGCGGCGACGACGGCGCCCCGCCGACGCCCATCACCCTGGAGGGCCGCGACGCCGACCCGGACAACACCGCGGTCAAGGCCACCGGACTGGCGGCGCTGGCCGAGATCAGCGACATCGCCATCGTTGCCGCGCCGGATGCCGGTGCGATGGCCGATGCGGTGCAGGCCGGCGCGGCGCTGGTTGCCCACGCCGAACGCTGCCGCTACCGCATCACCGTGCTCGACGGCCCGCCGGCCAGCTCGATGAACCAGATCCGCGAGTTCCGCGGCCAGTTCGACTCCAAGTACGCGGCGCTCTACCACCCGTGGATCGAGGTGCTGGACCCGCTGGCGGCGTCGGCGCCGGGGCAGCCGCAGCCGCGGCTGATGCTGCCGCCCTCGGGCTTCGTTGCCGGCATCTACGCGCGCTCCGACATCGAGCGCGGCGTGCACAAGGCGCCGGCCAACGAGGTGGTGCGCGGGCTGACCCGCTTCGAGGCCAACATCAACCAGGCGCGCCAGGACGTGCTCAACCCCGAGGGCGTGAACTGCCTGCGCTTCTTCGAGGGCCGCGGCAATCGCGTCTGGGGCGCGCGCACCGTCAGCTCCGACCCCGAGTGGAAGTACGTCAACGTGCGCCGGCTGTTCATCTACCTGGAGCACAGCATTGACAAGGCCACGCAATGGTCGGTCTTCGAGCCGAACAACGAGCGGCTCTGGGGCAATCTGCGCCGCACCGTCGAGGACTTCCTGTTCGTGCTCTGGCGCGACGGCGCCCTGCTCGGCAGCAAGCCCGAGGAGGCCTACTTCGTGCGCTGCGACCGCAGCACGATGACGCAGAACGACCTCGACAACGGTCGGCTGATCTGCCTGGTCGGCGTGGCCCCGGTGCGGCCGGCCGAGTTCGTCATCTTCCGCGTCGGCCAGTGGACCGCCGACGCCAAGTAAGGAGCTCACGATGGCCACCTTTCGCGACACGCCTTACGGCGCCTTCAACTACCAGGTCGAGATCGGCGACGGCTCGGCCGAGCAGATCCGCGGCGGCTTCTCCGACGTCTCCGGCCTGGGCAACGAGATCAACTACAGCGAGTACCGCAACGGCAACGACAAGCTGAACACCGCGCGCAAGGTGCCCAACACCTACAAGCAGGAGGACGTGGTGCTCAAGCGCGGCGTGGTCGGCGACCTGGCCACCTTCTGGCAATGGCTGAAGGCGACGCGCGAGGGCCGCATCGAGCGCCGCGCCGTCGTCATCACCCTGCTCGACGAGGCGCGCAACCCGGTGCTGACCTACAAGCTGCTCAACGCGCAGGCGAAGAAATGGGTCGGGCCCACGCTGGCCGCCAAGGGCGGCGGCGAAGTGGCGATGGAGGAAATCCACCTGACCCACGAAGGCATCGACATCGAGTAGCCATGCGCTTCGAGCACCTGCCCGGTCTGCGCTTCGCGCTCGAGGCGCCCGCCACGACGACGCCGCTGCGGCTGGACATCGCCGTCTTCGTCGGCGTGTCGCCGCGCGGGCCGGCGCGGGTGCCGGTGCTGGGCGCGCCATGGCCGGCCGGCATCCTGCAGCTCGACCCGGCACGGCCGCGCCGGCGCAGCGTGGCCGTGGCCGTCAACTCGCTGGACGACTACCGCCTGCAGTTCGGCGCCGCCGACCCCGGCGCCTACCTGGGCCGGGCGGTCGCGCAGTTCTTCGCCCAGGGCGGGCGGCGCTGCTGGGTGATGCGCATCGTCTCGCGCTCCAGCCCGGCGCCGAGCGGCCGCGGCGAGGCCGGCGGTCTGCGCGCCGACGGCGGTCCGGCGCGGCTGGGCTTCGTCGCGCGCAACGAGGGCGCCTGGGGCAACGGCCTGCGCGGCAGCCTGCAACTGCGCGCGCTGGCGGCGCCGCTGCGCCATCAGGCCGGCCGCTGGCTCAGCGACGACCCGGCGGCCACCCCCGTCGGCAGCCTGCTGCGCTGGCGCGCTGGTCCCGGTCCCTGGCAGCTGGCGCGCATCGAGTCGCTGCAGCGCGAGCGCGGGGCGCGGCGCGACGACTGGGGGCTGGGCTTTGACACGGCACCGGCGCCCGGGGCGCGCTGCGAGCTGCTGCTGCTCGATGCGGGCTTCGACGACGGCGCCGGCCAGCGCGAGCGCTTCGCCGGCTGCGGCCTGGACCCGCGGCATCCGCGCGCGCTCGCCGCCCGGCTCTGCGACGAATCCCGCCTGGTCTGGCCCGAGCTGGGCTGGGCGGCGCTGCCGTTGCGCCCGCAGGACCCCGGCCAGCTGCAGGCCGAGCTGTTCGGCTTTGCCGGCGGCGCCGACGCCTTCGACGCGATCGAGCCCGATGACTTCTTCGACCCGCTGGCGCCCGAGGGCTTCTGGCGCCAGCCGCCCGATGCCGACGATGAGGGCAGCGAAGGCATCGACGCGCTGCGCGGCCTGCTGGAGCCGGCCCTGCTCCTCGCGCCCGATCTCTACCACCCGCGTTCGCTGCAGCGCGACGCGGCGCCGTTGCCGGGCCTGGCGGACCAGGCGGGCGCCGTCTTCGCGCCCTGCCGACCGGGTGGCGGCGCCCCCACGCCGGCGGTCGCCGCGCGCTACCCCGGCCTGCAGCTGGACCCGCGCCAGGACCTCGATCGCATCGTCGCGCTGCAGCGCCGCCTGATCGCCTTTGCCGCCTGGCGCGCCGGTGGTGCCGGCCCGCTGCTCAGCCTGATCGACGCACCGCCCGACCTCAGCCCCGACGAGCTGCAGGCCTGGCGCCGCGCCTTCTTGCCCGAGCCGGCGCAGGACGCCGCCGCCTACGCGCCCTGGCTGCTCGCCGCCGACGAGCAGGGCCGCCCGCGCCCGCTGCCACCCTCGGCCGTTGCCGCCGGCATGATCGCCGCCCGCGAACGCCAGGACGGCCTGGCCGTCGGTCCGGCCGAACGCGTGGCGGTCAACGTGGCGCAGACCTTGCAGCCGCTGCGCGACGAGGAGCAGGACGCGCTGCACCACGCGCAGCTGAACTTGTTCCGGCGCGAGGCCGACGGCATCCGCCTGGTCGGCGCGCGCACGCTGTCGGCGACGCGCGAATGGCGAGCGCTGGCGACGCGACGGCTGCTGCAGGCCCTCGTGCGCTGGCTGCACCGCGAGTCGCCCTGGTGGGTCTTCGAGCCTTTGAGCGAGGCGCTGCGCGAGGCCGTGGCGGAGTGGATCGCCAAGCCGCTGCGCCGGCTCTGGCGCAGCGGTGCCTTGCGCGGCGCCAACGAGCGCGAGGCCTATTTCGTGCGCGTCGAGCTGGAGCCGTCCCAGCAGGGCGAGCTGCGCGTCGAGATCGGCCTGGCCTTGGCCGAACCCTTGGAGTTCATCGTGGTGCGCCTGAGCCTGGCCGACGACGGCCTGCGCGTGTCCGAGGGGGTCTTCTGATGGCCGAGCTGCTCCCCGCCTTCAACTTCGAGCTGCAGCTGCGCCGCTCGCCGGCCGCGGTGCTGGGCAGCGCGGCCACGCCGGCCACCGGCAACGGCGGCGGCGAGCTGCTCTGCGACGGCGGCTTCCAGGAGGTCAGCGGCCTGGAGATCGAGATGGATGTGCAGGACCTGCTCGAAGGCGGGCGCAACCAGGCGGTGATACGCCGCTATGGCCGCGGCCGCTTCCCGCTGCTCGTGCTCAAGCGCGGCCTGCTGTACGACAGCGACCGCGTCGACGCGCGCTTCTGGCGCTGGATGCAGGACGCGTTGGACGGCGTGCGCCCGCTGCAGCGCGTCGACGGCCTGCTGCGCGTGATGGCCGCCGACGGCAGCGTGCGCGCCAGCTGGGGCTTCGAGCGCGGCCTGCCGGCCAAGCTGCGCGGCCCCGAGCTGAACGCGAAGACCGGCGAGATCGCGATCGAGGAGCTCGCGATCGCCCACGAAGGCCTGAGGCTGCTATGAGCGATCTCACCAAGGCCACCCTGACCGCGCTCGACGCGCGCAACCGCCCGCTGGGCGGCGAGCAGCCGGTCGCCGTGCAGTTCAACCCGGCCAGCCTGCGCCTGCAGCTGAGCAACCGCTCCAGCAGCGGCGGCGCGCAGGCGGCGGGGCCGACCCGCCAGCAGGCGGGCGAGAGCAGCCAGAGCCTGAGCTTCGAGCTGGTCTTCGACAGTGCCGACGAGGGCACGACGGAAAGCCCGGTCTCGGTGCTCAAGCGCACCGCGGCGCTCGAGCGCTTCGTCAAGCCGCGCGGCCGCGCGCCCGGCGAGGAGGCGCCGCCGCGCGTGCAGTTCGAATGGAACGCGCTGAAGGTGCAGGGCGTGATGGAAACCCTGTCGGTCGACCTCGATCTGTTCGCCGCCGACGGCACGCCGCTGCGCGCGCGCTGCAGCGTGCAGATCAAGGGCCAGGACCCGAGTTATGCGCTGTCCCGTCAGGGCGCCGGCGCCGGCCAGGCGGCGGCCCTGGGCGCGCTCGGCAAGGCCATGGCCGGTGTCGCCGATGCGATGCAGCGCGCGCGCGCCGCCGCGGTGGCCGACGCGCTGGGCCAGGTCGCCGGCGATGTCGCCGAGACCGCCGAGCGCCTGGCGCGCAGCCTGGGCGGCGAATCGCTGGCGCAGTTCGCGCAGCGCCAGGGTCAGGACCCCAAGGACTGGCGGCAGCTCGCGCCGGCGGGCAGCAATCCGCAGTCGCTGCCTGCCGGGCAGACCCTGGGGCTGCCGTCATCGACGGCGACGCCTCGCCAAACCGCCGCCGGCAGCGCGCCCGGCGGCCAGAACATCAATCTGGGCAATGCCGATATCGAGCCGGCTCAGGGCAACGCGATGCTGCGCCGCCTGCCCAGCCCCGCCCAGCTGACCCAACAGGGCGGCCTGGGCGCCCTGCAGGCCAGCCAGCAGCGCGGCGCCCACCAGGCGGCGGCGCAGCAGACCCTGGCCGGCTTTGGTCTGGCGGCAGCCGCCGCGCCGGCGCGGTCCACGCAGCCGCCGCATGGACTACCGCCGGATCGGCCCTTCGGCTTCGGCCTGCCGCTGAAGCCGCGCCGCGCGGTCGCCGAGGCCGCCGCCGCCGCACCGGCGGGCCAGAGCGCACGCATGGCCTGCCGCAGCGGCTGTGGCTGCGGCTGCGGCTGCGGCTGCGGCTGCGGGAGACGCTGATGCCCGTCGAGATCAACGAGTTCGAGCTGCTGGTGGAAAACCAGCCACCGGCCGGCGGCGGATCGGCTGCCGGCCGACCCTCGCCGCTGCCCAGCCCGCAGCAGGATCTGCGCGACGCCTGGATGGCCGCGCGCCGCGCCGAGCTGGAAGCGCGCTGGGCCGCCTTCGACCGGGACGACGAGCGATGACGGCCAACGTCCCGCTGATCAGCAGCCGCCCGCGCATCAGCCTGGACGGCCGCGGCGCCGATGCCATGGTCAACGACCTGCTGCAGCTGGAGCTGCGCGCCGACCAGCATGGCATGGGCAGGCTGCGTCTGCTGCTCGGGGCCTGCGGGCCCAGCGCGACGGCCGGCGAGGCCGAGTCGCTGAACTGGCTGGACGGCCGCGAGCTGCGCCTGGGCAGCGAGCTGCGCATCTCGATCGATGGCGCCGACGGCGAGCAGCTGGTCTACGAGGGCAAGGTCTCGCTGCTCGGTGCGCGCTTTGTCGCCGGCGGCACCCCGATGGCCGAGGTGCAGGCCGAGGACAGGCTCTGGGATCTGCGCCAGACCCGGCGCATCAAGAGCTGGGAGCGGCAGGACCTGGCCGGCATCGCGCGGCAGATCGCCAGCGAGCATGGGCTGTCCGCCGATGTGCAGGCCAGCGGCCCGCGCTGGGCGCTGCGCCAGCAATGGAACGAGACCGATCTGGCCTTTCTGCGCGCCTGCTGCGCCGCGGTCGGCGCCGAGCTCTGGCTGGACGGCAGCACCCTGCGCATCGCGCCGCGCGATCAACGTCCCGGCAACAGCATCACCCTGATCATGGCCAATGAGCTGCAGGCCCTGCAGATCGATGCCGATCTGGCGCAGCAGCGCTCCAGCGTCGCCGTCAGCGGCTTCGATGCCAGCGCCAAGGACGGCGTCGAGTCGCGGGCGGAAAGCGCCAGCCTGGGCGGGCTGGCCGCCGGTGGCCTGAGTGGCCTGGACGCGCTGCAGCAGGCCTTTGGCGAGCGCAAGACCCAGCGCCTGCACGACGCGCCGCTGGACCGCGAGCAGGCCGAGGCGCGCGCCAAGGCCGAGCTGCGGCGGCGCGCCCAGGGCTTTGTGCGCGCCCGCGGCATCACCACCGGCAGCGCCGGCCTGCGGGTCGGCAGCCGGCTGCGCCTGGAGCGCGTCGGCGCCCTGTTCGAAGGCGACGGCTATGTGGTCGCCGAGCTGCTGCATCGCTTCGATGCGATCGAAGGCTTCCGCACCGAGTTCGTTGCCGAACGCGGCTGCATCCTGAAAAGCTAGCCATGGACCGCGCCCCCGATCAATTGCTGCGCTGGTACGGTCTCTACCCGGCCCTGGTCGTTGACCTGGTCGACCCGGAGAACCTCGGTCGCATCAAGCTGCGCTTCCCCGGCTTTGGCGAAGCCGGCGCCGAGGCGAGCGCCTGGGCCACCCTGCTCAGCCTCTACGCCGACGACAACCAGGGCTGGCAGATCCTGCCCGAGGTCGGCAGCCAGGTCGTGGTCGGCTTCGAGGCCGGCGATCCGGCGCGGCCCTATATCGTCGGCGCCTGCTGGAACGGCCAAGCGGCCCTGCCCGAATCGCCGCAGGCGGCCAATAACAAGCGATTGCTGCGCACCCGCTCGGGCTCCGAGCTGCTCTTCGACGACAGCGATGGCGCGGTCAAGGTGACCCTGACCACGCCCGGCGGCCACACCCTGAAGCTCGACGACGTCGGCGATGTCGAGCTCTCGCATAGCAATGGCTGCTCGATCAAGCTGACCATGGGCGGTCAGGTCACCATCAATGCGAACAGCACGGTGGACGTGACAGCCTCGATGATCAATCTGAAGGCGGCTATGGTGAAGGCCGACGGCGTCGTCAAGTGCGAGACCCTGATCGCCACCTCGGTGGTCTCGTCCAGCTACACGCCGGGCGCGGGGAATATCTGGTGAGCGCCGCCCAGCACCCCTGGCATGAGTGGCGGCTGGTCGCCCCCTGGTGGTCCTGGCAACCCGCCGACGACCCGCTGGCCGGCCGCGGCACCGGCCCCTTGCTGCAGAAGTTCGCCGCCGACGAGTTCGTCGAAGGCTTTCTGAAGCGCCCACAGCACAGCCTGCGCTTCGAGGCCGAGGACGAGGTCGCCTCGGTGACCCTGCTCGGCTCGCGGCTGGAGCGCGGCGTGGCGCGCGCGAAGGCCTCGGCAGCGGCCTTGCCGGCCTGGGAAGCGGCCGATGCCGCCCGCGTCGAGAACCCCTTGCTCGCCGAGCTGCAGGCTGCCCCCGCCCAGGTGCGCCTGGCCAGCAGCGGCGAGCGCAAGCTGTTCCTGCCCCTGCATGGCCGGCATTACTTGGTCAGCTGCGAGCTGCATTGCGACGCCCATGGCTTCCCCAGCGTGGCCCCGGCCGCGGTCTGTGCGATGGGCTTCGTGGTGCGGCGGCTCTCCAGCCCGGTGCCGCGGGCGCTTGAGCCACAGCTGTTCGCCTTGCAGCGCCGGCGCAGCCAGGCCCAGGCCGAGCTCGACGAGTTGCAGCTGCGCGGCCCCTTGCGCGCGCAGCTGGACGCGGCGCGGCGGCGCCGCCTGCTGCGCCTGGAGCAGGCCGGCGAACTGCAGAGCAGCCTGCTGGCCGCGCGCCAGCAGCTGGCCACCGTCGAGGCCGAGTTCGCCGCCTGGAAGGCGCAGCAGGGCATTGCCCAGCGGGTCGAGGTCTGGCGTGCCGACGCCAGCGACCCCGAGCTCGGCGACTGGGAGCCCATCGCCGCCGAGGCGCAGCTGGCCGGCGGTGCCGCCGAGTTCGAGTACCCGCTGCGCCGCCTGCACGCGCCGCCCGATCAGCCTGCGCACGACGCCGCCGGCCGCACGATTTACTGGGGCGCGGTGCCAACAACATCGGCGCAGCGCGACCGCAGCGGCCGGCCGCGTTTCGACGATCGCTCGCTGTATGAGATCCGCTGCTTCGTCACGCGCCGCCGCGACGGCTGTACGCGCCCGCCCGGCTTCAAGGGCTGCCGCGGCGAGCGCGTCTGGAGCCTGGCCAGCGAGCCCTACCGCCTGGCCGCGGCGATGGACCCGGTCGGCTGCGCGAAGCGGCCGATCACGATCCGCATGCCGGACCTGGCGCAGCTGCTCGCCCAGGCCGTCGCCCGGCCGCGCGGCGCCTTGTCCAACGTGCGCGTCGTGCATGCGCAGCAGCTGCAGGTCAAGGCCAAGGACCAGAAGGCCGAGGGGCAGCTCGGCGGCGCGGCGATCTGCCACTTCAGCATCCCCTTGATCACCATCGTCGCGATGTTCGTGCTCAGCCTGTTCCTGCCCATCGTCGTCTTCATCATGCAGCTCTGGTACCTGCTGGCGTTCCGCTTCTGCATCCCGCCGCAGGTCAGCCTGGGGGGAGGCTTCAAGCTCGCCGCCGACCTGACCGCCAAGCTGCCCGAGGTCGACGGCAAGCTGCAGATCGCCGCGGTCAGCCTGGGTGGCGTCGATTACGACGCCGCCCAGGTCAAGACCAAGCTCGGCGAAGGCCTGGATGAGCAATGGCAGGCGGAGAACGGGCCGCAGCTGGCCGACCAGGCCAAGGCGCTGGACGACGAGGAGCTGGTGCGCGACATGGCCAATGCCAGCGACAACCATCTGGCGATCGCCATGAACGACTGGCAGCCCGGCCAGCCCGAGCCGGAGACGCCCAGCGACAAGGGGCCGGCTGACGCCGACTTTCTCGACCACCCCGAACCCGCGCGCCGCCGACCGGCGCCTGTCCGCGCATGAACGACGACCTCGTCAGCCGCCGCATCGGCTTCGGCCTGGCCTGGCCCATGCTGCCCGAGGACGGCCGCCTGCCGCGCGCCCAGGACCTGGCGCGCATCCAGCAGTCGCTGCGCATGATCCTGGCGACCGAGCCCGGCGAGCGATTGATGCGCCCGGACTTCGGCTGCGGCCTGCGCCGCTTCCTGCAGCAGCCGAATAACGGCGCGACGCGGGCGCAGATCGAGGCCGCGGTGCGCGAGGCGATCCAGCAATGGGAGCCGCGCGTTGCCCTCGTCGAGCTGCGCGTCGAGGCCGATGCCCAGCATGCCTCGGCCGTCTGGATCGCCGTCGACTACCGGCTCAAGCTCGACGGGCGGCGCGACTCCCTGGTCTTTCCCTTCCTGCTGGAGTGACGCATGCATCAGGACGCACTTAACGAGCGGGCCGGGCGCCGGGCCGCTCCCAAGCCGGCCCGCATCCCCTCGGGGGATCGGCCGACGTACCCGTCGGACGAGGGGCTGTCATGACTCTTCCCTTGCGCTTGCTCGACGACGCGACCTTCGACGCCCTGCAGCAGCAGCTGCGCAGCCGCCTGCCGGCGCTGACCCCGGAGTGGACCGACTGGAATCCCAGCGACCCCGGCATCGCCTTGCTCGACCTCGTCGCCTTCGCCGCCGAGGGCCTGCTCTGGCGCTTCAACCAGATCCCCGAGGCGACCCAGCTGGCCTTTCTGCGCCTGCTCGGCCTGCCGCTGCAGACGGCGACGGCGGCGCGCGCGCTGCTCGCCTTCAGCAGCCAGCGCCAGGACGGTGCGCGCAGCATCGTGCCGCAGCACACGCAGGCGCGCGCCGGCAGCACCGCGTTTGCGATCGAACGCGAGACCCCGGTCTGGCCCGGCGAGCTGCTGGCGCTGATCCGCCGCCGCAGCACGCCGCCGGCAAGCAACGAGCTGGAGCTCGCCGCCGCGCTGCAGCCCAGCTACGACGCGCTCGGCCTCAGCCAGGCCGAGGGCACGCGGCTCGCCCATTACGACATCGAGTTCATCGACGGCAGCCTGACCCGCGACCCGGCGCAGGCGGTCGACGACTCGGTCTGGCTGGCCTGGCTGGCGCCGGAAAAGCCCACTGAGCTGCCGCCGGCCTGGCGCAAGGGCGATCGCCTGACGATCGGCTGGTGGCCGGCCGCCGCGCCGGACGATGGCGATGCGCCGCTGGCCGCCAGCGTCCCCTGTCCCGGCCTGGGCGCCGCCGCCGTCGTGCGCGGCCTGGAATGGCGGGTGCTCGCCCATGATCTGGTCCAGGGCCAGCCCGACTGGCGGCCAGTCGCGGTGCAGGCCGACGACACCGACGGCGGCAGCCGCCCCGGCCTGATCGAACTGGAGCTGCCCGACGATCCCGAGGACCTGCTGCCACCCCTGGTCCCGCCGGGGCTGGAGGGCACCGGGGCGTTCCCGCCGCCGCTGCCGCCGGCGCTGGCCGCGCGCGTGCGGCTCTGGCTGCGCGCGTTCCCGGCCCTGCCGTCGCGACCGCTGCCGCCGCTGCTGCACATCAAGGCCAACACGGTCTGGGCCAGCCAGGCGATCCCGCAGGGCGCCGAGTACCTGGGCCGTGGCGACGGCCAGCCGGCGCAGCGCTTCCAGCTCGGCCAGCGGCCGGTGCTGGTCGATGCGCAGCCCGTCGAGCTGGAGGTCGAGGAGCCCGGCGACAGCGGCGTCTGGGTGCCCTGGACCCAGGTCCAGCGCTTCGATCTCAGCGGCCCCGAGGACCGACATTTCCTCGTCGACGCGGCGGCCGGCGAGATCCGCTTCGGCCCGCGCGGCCCGGCCTTGAGCGAACGCGTGCGCGTGCTCGGCTACCGCGTCGGCGGCGGCAGCGCCGGCAATGTCGGCGCCGGCGCGATCAAGCAGATCGACATCCCGCAGCTCAAGCTCGCCAACCCGGAGCCGGCGCGCGGCGGCCGCGATGCCGAAGCGGTCGAGCAGGCGCTGTCGCGCATCCCCGGCGAGATCACCCGGCGCGACCGCGCGGTGACGGCCGACGACTTCCGCCAGCTCGCCGAGGCGACGCCGGGCGCGGCGATCGCACGCGCCGAGGTGCTGCCCCTGTTCGACCCGCGCACGCAGAACCCCGACCGTGCCGGCGCGGTGACCGTCATCGTCTGGCCCGAGGCCGACGCCGAGCGCGAACGCGCGCCACGCCCCGATGCGCAGCAGCGCGCCGCCGTCTGCGCGCATCTGGACGCGCGCCGCCTGGTCGGCACCGAGCTCTTCGTCATCGCGCCGCGTTACCGGCGTGTGGCGGTCAGCTGCTCGGTCGCCACCGAGCCCGGCTTCGGCCCCGAGGCGGCAAGGCGGCTGGCGGCGCAGATCCTGCAGCGCTACTTGAGCCCCCTGCCGCCCTATGGCCCGCTGGGCCGCGGCTGGCCGCTGGGCCGCACGCTGCGCGACCGCGAGCTGATCGCCGCCGTGCTGCAGATCGACGGCATCGAGTACGTCGAGCGATTGCGCCTGGCGGTCGAGCTGGAGACCGGCTGGAGCGAACAGCCCACCGTCGAGCTGCGGCCCTGGGAGGTCGTCGAACTGGTCGCCGTGCAGGTCGTCGACGCGTCGCAGACGCCGCCGCCGCCGCAGGACATCGCGCCGCCGCCCGATGTACCGACCGTGCCGGTGCCGGTGATTCGGGACATCTGCTCATGAGCAGCGCACGGCCGCTCCGAAGCTGCGAACCCCCCTCGGGGGGCAGGCGCACAGCGCCGTGGGGGCAGACATGAAACTACCGCGCACGCCCGAGGCCGGTCTGCAGCTGCGCGGTGCGGCCGCCTGGCGGCGCTGCGCCTTCAGCGATTGCGCGCTGGTCGACGATGGCGTCGAGCTGATGTGGCAGGCCTGGGATGCCGGCGACGCACCCGCCGCCGCGGCGAGCCACGCGACCCTGGGCCTGAGCTTCGACCGCCGCGGCCGCGCGCTGCGCAGCGTTGCCGGCCAGGGACTGGAGTCGCTGCCGCTGGCCGAGCTGGCCGCGCCGCTGACGATCGCCCCGCCGCCACCCTGGACGCCGCTGCCGGCCTGGGCGCAGCAAGGCTGCGGGCCCGAGCCGGCGCCGCCCGAGCTGCCGCTGCAGCCGGCCGCGCTGGCGGCGGCCGCGCCCGACCTGCTCTGGGTGGCCGACGCCGGCGCCGACCGCGTCTGGCGTTATGAACTCTGGGGCCGGCGTTATCTGGCGCCGCAGGCCTTGAGCGGGCGGGCGGTCGCGCTGGTGGCGGCCGGCGATGACAGCGTGATCGCGCTGGTACGACGCGCCGACGGCAGCGCGCTGCTCGCCCTGCTGCGCGCCTGCGCGCCGCCACGCGGGCTGGCCGAGCTGCCGGCCGAACTGGATCAGCCCGGCGGACTCGCGCTCGACGCCCAGGGCCGCGCCTGGCTGCTGCGCGCGGCGGGGAGCAGCCAGGCCGAGCTCGTCGCGCTCGGCGACCCGGCGAACCCGCGGCTGCTGGCGCGCTGGGCGGTGCCGGGAGCGCGGGCGATCGCCATAGCCCGCGCGCTGCGCGATACGCCACAGGGTGGACCGAGCGGTCAGCGCCTCTTCGTCGCCCGCGCGCCCGGTCAGCGCTGGCGCGTGTTCGCGCTCGACGGCAGCGAGGACCGCGAGGCCCTGGCGCCCGGCGACGACGGCGGGGCGATCGCCGCGCTGCCCGATGGGCGGGTCGCCTATATCGCGATGACGACTGGCGGGCCGGCGCTGCGCTGGGCGGCCGCCACCCGGCTGGCCAGAGCGCGCAGCGGCCGCGTGCTGAGCTTCCGCCTCGACGCCGAGCAGGCGCGCGCCGAATGGGGCCGGGTGCGCATCGAGGCCTGTCTGCCGACCAATACGCGGCTGCTGCTGCGCGCCTGGGCCAGTGACGACGATCTGCCCGCGCTCGACGAGGCGCCGCGCACGCCGCCGGCGAATCAGCCGCTGCTCGAACTCGACGCGCACAGCCCGCCGCTGCCCGATCGCCTCGATGTCGAGGCCCTGCAGGCGCAGCCCGGCCGCGCCTGCGTGATCGCCGCGGCGAGCGGCCTGCGCGCCGGCCATGCCGGCTGGCGCTCGCCAAGGCCCGGCCATCAATGGCTGGAGAGCTGGACCGGCGCCCAGGGTCGCTTCCTCTGGGTCGAGATCGAGCTGCAGGGCGACGGCCAGCGCAGCCCGGTGCTGCGCGCGGTGGAGATCGAGCAGCCGGGACACGCCTGGCTGCGTCAGCTTCCCAAGCTGTTCAGCGCCGAGGCGCAGGCCGCCGACTTCCTGCGCCGCTACCTGGCCGGCCCGGCGCAGCTGCTCGCCGACCTCGGCCAGGACGCCGAGACCCGGCATCGCCTGCTAGCCCCGGCGAGCATCCCGGCCGAGATGCTCACTTGGCTGACCGGCCTGATCGGCCTGGCGCTGCAGCCGGCCTGGGGCGAGGGGCCGCGCCGCCAGCTGCTGCATGAAGCTGGCGGCATGGCCGCCCGTCATGGAACGCCGGCGGTGCTGCGCCGCATCGTCGAGATCCTGGCGGAGGCGCCCGTACTGCTGGTCGAGGACTTCCGCCTCGGCGCGCCCGGCGTGCTCGGCGCCGTGGAGGGGGCCGACGCGACTCCGGTGGCCGGCTCGGTGCTCGGCGGCGGCATCCGGCTGGGCACGGCGCGGCTCGACGAGGGCGAGATCGCGGTGCCGGCGAACGACAGCGCCGCCTGGCGCTTCACCCTGCTGCTGCGCAGCGAGCCGGATGCCGAGCAGCTGGCGCTGCTGCGTGACGCCATCGAACGCCTGAAGCCTGCGCACACCGCGTTCCGCCTGTGCACGCTGGAAAGCGGGCTGCGCGTCGGGCGTGGGCTGCATCTGGACCTGGCGGCGGTGATCGGTCCGGATTCCGGCCTGCCGCTGCCGGTGCTCGGCGGTTTGAGCCTGGGCCGCGACAGCCTGCTCGGCCGTGACGAAGGCGGGGGCTCGGGCAGATCCGGCTCTGCCGGGCTGGCCGAACCCCCTCGGGGGGCGGGACGGGCCAATGGCCCGGACCTGGGGGCATCGCCATGCTGAGGCATCGCGTGCGCCATGCGCGGCTGCGGCTGACGCGGCCCGAACAGGCCGAGCTGCTGCGCGAAGCCTTGCCGATCGCGCTGGATCAGGCCCTGCCCGAGGACGGCCGCCTGCGCCTGCTGCGCCGCCTGCCGGTCAGCCTGCAACTCGCCGAGGACGCCGGCCTCGACGAGGCGGTCGCCCGGCTGCGTCAGGCGCTGCGCCGCGCGCTGGCCGAGGCCGACCCCTTGATGCAAAGTGGCGACGCGGTCTGTGTCGACGACGCCCAGGCGGCCCTGGTCGAGGCCTGGTCCGACGCGCTGAGCGGCCGCCGCGATCGCGGCTGGGCCTGGGCGCGCCTCGGGCTCTGGCCACAGGCCGAGGCGCCGCTGGCCGTCCTGCTGCCCGGCCTGCTCGCCGCGCTGGACCGCCTGCCCCTGCTCGCCGACGAGCTGCAGGCCGCGCCCGAGCCGGCGGCGCGCCGGCTGCAGCTGCTCGAACGCCTGGTCGCCCGCCGCCTGCTGGTGCGCCTGCTCGGCCTGCTGCAGCCGGCCGACTGGCTGCGCCTGGCCGGCACCCTGCCCGGCGCCGAGCTGCTGCACAGCGCGCTGGCCGGCCTGGCGGCGGCGCCTTCGGCTTCGGGCTTCGAGCCGCCCCGTTGGCCACCGGGCAGCGAGGCCGCCGCCTGCCTGGCCGCCTTGCACAGCGCGCCGCTGTCGCCTGCCGCCTGGCCGGTGGCCGCACTGGGCACGCGCTGGCTGGCGCAGTTGCTCGGCGCGCCGGCCCAGCTGCTGCCGGCGGCCAGCGCGCTGGCGCTGGCGCCAGCCTGGTCGGACTGGGCGCGGCAGGGCGCCGCCGCGCCGCCCCGGGCGGGCGACGCGCGAACACAGCCGGCTGCCGCCGAAGCCAGCGCCGCGGCCCCCACCGAGCCCGGTCCCTGGCCCAGCCAGCAGGCCGGCCTGCTGCATCTGCTGCCGCTGCTGGTCTGCCTGCCACCGCCGGCGCTGCAGGACCGTGAGCGCCTGCTGCGCCTGGCGCTGCAGGGCCTGGGCCTGCCGCCCGACGAAGCGGTGCTCGCACCCTGGATGGGCCTGCGTGCGCCGCAACGATGGGCCCCGCCCGAGACCGACGCCGAGCAGACCGCCGCCGACCGCGGCCTGCTGCAGACGGCGCTGGAGGCGCGCCTGCAGCGCCACCTGCCTGCCGCCGACTGGGCAGCGCTGCAGGCCGAGTGGCGGCGCGCCGGGCAGGACGCACTCAGCTGGCTGCTGCGCCGCGACGCCCGTCTGCATGCGGTCAGCGGCGGCTGGCGCGCCGACTTCGCCGAACCCGATCTGCGCCTGCGCCGCGCCGGCCTGGACCGCGATCCCGGCGCCTGCCCCTGGTTGGGGCTGACCGTGGTGTTCCGCTATGAATGACCGCGCCCGCTTCGCTGCGCTGCCCGACGCCGCCGACCTCGCACTGCTGGAGCGCGCCGCGGCCGCCTGGCAGCTGCCCGGCTGGGCCGAGTCGCTGCAGGCGATGGCGGCCGGCGAACCAGGCTGGCTGCCCCCCGGCCGGCCGCGCTTCGCGGTCGGCGCCGCCGAGACTGTGGCCTCGCGCGTCGCGCGCCGGCTGGGCCTGAGTGAGCCGCTGCGCGACGCCTGGAAGCTCTGCGCCGCCGCCCAGCTGGACCCCTTGCTCGCCGCGGCCAGCGGCGGTGCGCTGAGCCCTGCCTGGCTGGCCCCGGCGCTGGGCCTGCCGCTGGCCGAGCTGCTGGCCGCCTGGGCCCACAAGTCGCTGCGCGAGCTCGGCCTGTGGCTGCCGCTGGACGCGCAGCAGCCGCTGGCCCTGCAAGCGATGCGCGTACCGGCGGAGTTGGCGCTGGCGCTCTGGGGCCTGCAGGCGCCGGTGCCGGCGGTACCCGCCGCCGGCAGCCGTTTGCAGGCCATGCTGCGCGACACCAGACGGCCCTTGCTGCTGCTCTGGCTGGCCGAGCCCGGCAGCCCGGCCTGGGCCGAGGCCGAGGCCCAGCACCCGCGCACCCGGGCGCTGGCGCTGAGCGAGAACCTGCCCGCCCAGCTAGGCCGCTGCCTGGTCGACGACGCGTTGCCGCTGATCGATGGCGTCGATGCGATCGCCGAGGACGCGGTCTTTGCGCCACCGGCCGCCTGGCCGGGCGCCTTGCTGCTGCGCGCGCGCCGCGCCAATCTGCCGCTGCGCCTGAGCCCGGGCTGGCAACTGCTGCGCCACCAGGCGACCGCGCCGACGACCAGCCGCCTGGCCGCGCAATGGCGGGACGCGCTGGCCCTGGACGGTTCGCAGGCCGAGGCGCAGGCCTGGAGCGAGCGCCTGGCCAGCCAGCTGCCGCTGCCGGCTGCCGATTGCCGCCAGCTCGCCGACGATGCCCGCCTGGCGGCGGCCGTCGATGGCGCTGTTCCCGGCGAGGCCGAGCTGCTGGCGGCGGCACGCGGCCGCGCCGCTCTCGGTGTCGGCGGTCCGATCTGGCTTCGCCAGCCACGCGCCGACCTCGACGAGCTGGTGCTCAGCGAAAGCGCCGACGCGCTGCTGCAGACCGCCTTGCGCCGCCAGCAGCGCCTGCCCCGGCTCGGTCTGCGCCTGCTGTTCGCCGGCCCGCCGGGCACCGGCAAGACCCTGGCCGCCGAGGCGGTCGCCGCCCGGCTGGGCCGCGATCTGCTGCAGCTCGACGCCGGCCGCGTGTTCAGCCGCTGGCTGGGCGAGACCGAGCAACGCCTGGAACAGGCCTTTGAGGCGGCCGAGCGCAGCGGCGCCCTGCTCTTCATCGACGAGGCCGACGCCTTGTTCGCGCGGCGCACCGAGGTCAAGGACGCACACGACCGCTATGCGAACGCCGGCACCGCCTACCTGCTGCAGCGCGTCGAACAGTTCCGCGGCCTGCTCGTGCTGGCGACGAACGCGCGCGGCGCGCTGGACCCGGCCTTCAGCCGCCGCTTCGATGCGCTGATCCCCTTCGACGAGCCCGACGAGGCCGCGCGCCGCCAGCTCTGGCTGCAGCGCCTGCGCCCGGCCGACTGCGCGCCGCGCGATCCGGCCGAGACCGCCGCGCTGCTGGCGCGCTGGTACCCCTTGAGCGGTGCGCAGATCGCCTGCGCGCAGCGCAATGCGGTGGCCGAGGCCGGCGACGGCCTGGCCGCGCTGCTCGCCGCCATCGCCCGCGAGTTCCACAAGGCCGGCCGGGCCTTCCCCGGTCTGCCGTCATGACACCCACCCCGTACCGGCTGCGCCGGCCCCCTCAAGGGGGCGCCGCCAATGGCCCGGCGAAGCCGGTTCCATGGCGGCCGCTTGATCGATCGTGTGGTGCAGCGATCGCGTCAACAAGCCCTGCAGAGCACTAAGTAGGAGCCGCTATGACTGTTCATGCCCATCTGGTTGCGCGCCACACCCAAGTCGCGGCCGCGCAGGCGCTGCGCGAGGCCGAGCTGCAGCCGCTGCGCGACACCGCCGCCGCGCGTCTTGATGCCACGCAGACCGCGCGCCAGCTGCTCTTCGACGCCGAGCAGGAGCTGCAGGCGGTGCGCGATCAGCTGGCGCTGCTGCAAAGCCCGGCGGCCGGTCACCCGCTGCTCGAACAGCTGCAGCACTGGTTGGTGATGCGCAGCCGCTCGCGGGCCGCGCTGCTGCTCGCCGAGGAGCGCGAGCTGAGCACCGCCATCCAGCTCGCCGAGCTGCAGGACGCGATCGCCCAGGGCCAGCGACGGCTGCAGCAGCTGGCCGCGCAACGCGATGCCGAGCAGGCACCGCAGGCGGCGCGCCAGGCCCTGCTGGCCAGCCTGGCCGGCGCGCGCCTGGCCGTGCAGGACGAGGCGCAGGCCGCCCTCGCCGCCGAGGGCGCCGCCGCCCGCGCACGCCTGCTGCAGGACCTGCCGGCCGAGCTGCTCGATGGCCTGGCCGCTCACCAGGCCGCCGTGCTGGCGCTGGAGGCCGAGGCGCCGGCCTTGCAGCAGGCGCTGCTGGCCGAGACCGCGGCGGCGATTCCCGAGCGACGGCTTGGCCAGGCGCGCAGCGGTCTGCAGGCCGCGGTAGAGGCCGGCCGCGCGCTGGCCGAGGCCAGCGTTGCCGATGCGGTGGCGCGGCTGGCGCAGCTTGCCGCCGCCAACCCCTTGCTCGACACGGCGGCGCGCGCCGCCCTGGCGCTGGCCGTCGTCGCGCCAGCCGGCGCACCGGCACGTGCCGAGGTGCTCGCCCGCCAGGCCAGCTGGGACGCCGCGCGACTCGCGCTGGCCCAGGCCAGCGACGCACGCCGCGCCGGCCATCTGCGCCTGCAACTGGAAGCGCCGGGCGATTTCCCGCCCATCGCCGATCCGCGCCTGAGCGCCTACACCGCCTTGCTGGACGCCGAGCAGCTGGCGCACCAGGCCTTCGACAGCGCCGACAACGGCTATAGCGCCGCGCACCGCGAGGCCCTGGACCATTGGCTGGCCGGCCTGCCCGAGGCCCTGGCCGAGCGTCTGGCCCGCTACCTGGCGGCGCGCGCGACGCTGCAAGCCCTGCACGACGCACAAGCGGCGCAGCGGCGCGATGCCATCACCGACGCCGAGACCGCACTGATCGCCGCGCTGCGTTCGGCCGAGCAGGCGCAGCTGCGCGGCCCGGCGGCCGGTCGCGCGCTGCAGGCGCAGGCGGCCTGGCTGGCAGCCGACCCGGGTGGCGGCGGTCGCCGCCTCGCCCAAGCCCTGCGCGGAGCACCGTAATGACCCACCCCCGAAGCGCTTCGCGCCTCCCCCTCAAGGGGGCGCCGCCAGTGGCCCGGCGGAGCCGGTTCCACGGCGGCCGCTTGGATCGACCCAGCCACTTCGAGTCCTGGGCGCGCCTTGCCGAGGAGAACTGAATGGAGAACTCGAATTGCCCCGATGCCTTGATCAGCGATCTGCCCGACGACCCGGGCTGCGCGCTCGCCTACCACTACGGCATGCTGCTCGGCGCCGCCGATCTGCGCACCGAGCAGGGCTTCCATATCGGCCAGCGCCGCCGCCATGCGCGCAGCCTGCATGGGCGCGGCGTGGTGCAGGGCCTGGACGTCAACCTGGTGTTGGCGCGGGCCGAGCTGCGCGTCGGGGCCGGCCTGGCGCTGGATGCCCGCGGCCGCGAGCTGCTGCTCGCCGAAGCGCATTGCCTGGGTCTGCCGGCCTGGTGGCGCGCGCACCGCGACGAGCCGGCCTTTGCCGAGCAGCAGCACCTCGATGTGGTGACCCTGCAGCTGGGTCTGCTGATCCGCCACCGCGTCTGCGCCGAGCGCCCTGTGCCGGCGATCGCGCCCAGCTGCAGCGATGGCGAGGCCGGGCTGCAGGCCTCCAGGCTGTGCGAGAGCGCCTCGCTGGAGCTGGTCGATGCAAGCGGCTGGACGGCGCCCGGCCATGGCGTGCCGCCCGCCGATCTGCCGGTCTACGCCTTGCTCGGTCTGACGCCCGAGCTGCCCGGCGGCGATGCCGATGTGGACTGGGCGGTCGCCGCGCGCGCCGCGGTGGCCGCCGCAGCGCCCGAGGACCGCGTGGCCGCGGCGCTGGCGGCGCTGGACCGGGCGATCGCGCTCACGACCGCGCGCCTGGACGCCACGCCGCCGGAAGGCGACGACGCGCTGGCCATCGCCCGGCTGCACGATCTGGTGCTGAAGCGCGACCCTGCCCAAGGCGATGACGCCTGGGTGGTCGAAAGCGGGCGCCTGGAGATCCTGGAGCGGCCGGCGCTGCTGGCCACCGCGACGATCCAGCGCCTGCTCGCCGGCCTGCTCGCCGCCAGCAGCCCGGTGGTTGCGGCGCCGGTGCTGCCGCCGCCACCGCCGCCAGCGCCACCCGAGCCGCCAGCTCCGGCGCCGCCCGCTGTGCTGCCGGCGCTCATCGCCTCGGCCTCCTTCGACGACGAGCGCCTGACCCTGAACCTGGCCGAGGCCGTGCATGCCGGCAGCGCGCAGGCCACCGCTTTTGCGGTCGCCGAGTTCGACGATGTGCATGGCTGGCGCTCCTTCAGCGTCCGCCATGTCGATGTCGAGGCCGGTGGCAGCCGGCTGCTGCTCACGCTGGGCCACCCGCCGCGCGAGACCCTGGCCCGCGTGGTGCTCGACCTCGCCGGGCGCAAGCCCCTGCTCGCGCTGGACCGCAGCGAACTGGGCCCGCGCTACCGCAACGCCTTCACGATTTCTCTCTGAGGAGACCGACATGGCCTCATCCGACAACGGCGAACTGATCGAAGCCGGCACGCCCCTGACGCGCAACCACTGGTTCGACGGCAAGTTCCTGCGCGCCGACGACCTCGCGCGCGATCAGGACTACCACCGCGAGGCGCTGCGCCTGGTCAACCGGGCCGGCGGATTCGGCGTCGTCGAGGGCCTGGAGATAGCCCTGGCCGGCGCCGAGCTGCTGCTGCAGCCGGGGCTGGGCGTCACGGCCCGCGGCGAGCTGCTGCTGCTCAACGGCGAGTTGCGCGTCGGTGTGGACGCCTTGATCGCCGCCAGCAGCAGCGAGACGCGCGCGGCCAAGCCCGGCTTGAAAGGCGACGCGGCCTTCGCGCCCTGTGTCTCGCTGGGCCAGGCCGACGGCCCGGTCGCACTCGACGCCGGCCTGCGCATCTACCGCCTGACCCTGTCGCGGCACGAGGCGCTTTGTGGGCATGAGGATGTCGTAGGCAGCCTCTGCGAGCGCGCCTGCGTCAGCGAGCGCCAGCGCCCCTATCGGCTGGAGGGCGTGCGCCTGCGCGCGCGGCGCATCAATGTCTCGCTGAGCGAACCCAAGGGGATCACGCTCGATGGCCGGCATCGCCGCTCGCAGATCGCCTCGGCCCTGTTCGCCCGCGACGACGCCGACCCGGCGCCGCTGCCGCGCAGCACCGGCGGCCTGCTCAGCCCACTCTGGTGTGCAGGCGCCGAGCTGGAATCGGCCGACGAGCTGACCCTGGCCATCCTGGTGCGCGGCGCCGGCACGGCCGACTTCGTCGAGCTATGGGCGGGCCGCCGCGAGCGCATGGCGGCGCAGGCGGAACGCTATTGGCGGCGGCGCACGCGGCAACGGCCTTACGCGGACTTCATGGCCCAGCTCGCCCAGTTCCAGTGCCAGCTCTATGACGCATTCCGCAACGCGCCAGAGCCCGGCGACGGCGACGAGCCGGGCGGCGACTGCGGATCGCTCAAGGCCCTGGTCGCCGATCTGGAGAAGCAGCTGGAAGCGGCGATTGCCGAGGGCGATGGTGATGCGGTGGCGAAGCGGTCGGCCGCGCGCGCCCAGCCGCTGGCGATCGACTGGAACCAGGCCGCCGGCGTCAAGGTCATGCAGCGCATCGGCCGCTTCGTCGAAGCGTCCAAGCCCTTGCTCAAGGGCCGCGCCGACCGCGTGCTGATCGAGCGCGGCATCGTCGAGCTGCCGCCGGCCGGCTTCCTGCCGGTGCGGCCGGGTGCCGATGTGCTGCCGCAGATCCAGGCCCTGCTCGGTCCCGGCGTGCAGCTGAAGGTCTGCAGCGCGCCGCTGGACGCGATCGGCCAGCTGCTGGCCGAGGGCCAGCACAGCGCGCGCACCTCGCTGCTGCGTGGCATCGCCGACCCGGCCGACAAGCCCTGGCTGCAGCTCATCGTGCCCGACGGCGAGCAGCCGGCGGCGGCCGCGCCGCAGGGCGTCTTCGCGATCGATCTGCAGTACGACCCGGCGCTGCTGGCGATTGCGCTGCCCCTGATGCTCGGCAGCAGCAGTGACGGCGGCGCCAGGAACGGCCTGGCCTCGCTCGCCGGGACGGCGGGCAGCGCGCTGGGCTCGCGCCTGAGCAGCGGCCTGCAGCTGCAGACGATCGTCAACAAGGCGGTGGTCGGCGAGGGCCTAGGCCGGCTCGCCGATGCCGGGAAGCAGCCCGGCTTCGCCTTTGCGGCCGAGGGCCTGGCGCCACCGGCCGGGGCCGAGATTCCGCAGGAGGCCTTTGCCCAGGCCTGGATGGAGCTGCAGGCGGAGCGCGATCCGTTCACGCTGGCGGCCGGCGAGTCCATCGCCCTGGCGCTGGAGCTGCGCGAGATCGACCGCAACCCCGTGTCGCCCGAGTTCCCCAACGCCCGCCTGGCCTACGAGGCCGAGTTCAGCGGCAGCCTGACGCAGCTGGATCCGCAGCTCGATCTGCGCGGCATGGGCCAGCTCGCCGCGGCGCTGGAGATCGCCTCGCCCGCGGCCTGCCTGGTCGAGCTGCGCGGTCAGCTGCGCTACCGGCTGCTCGCGCTCGGCCTGCCGGCCGGCCTGCCCGATGGCTTCGACCGCGAGCGCCAGGTCGATGTGCTGGCCAAGCTCGTCATCGCCCGCGGCGACGACGGCACGATGCAGCGCTGGCAGCTGATCTGGGAGCTGAAGCTGCCGAACAGCGATGTCCCGCTACTCATCGACCTGCTCTGGCAGCGCCGGCACAGCGATGGCCGCGCCGCGCTGCGCCTGCGCCTGCGCTCGCCGCAATCGCCCGACGGCAGCCAGGGCATGGACACCGCCAGCCCGCTGGCCAGCCTGCAGCCGGAGGCCGGCGCGCTGGCCGCCCAGCACCCGCGCCGCCTGCGCGCCGAGCGTGCGTTGCTGGCGCTGCGCGACGGCCTGGGCGATGGCAACGGCTTCCTGGCCCGCGCGCGTCGCCGCCTGTTCGGCGACGAGCAGACCGCGGCCGGCCTGCGCGGTCCGCATGACTGGCTGCTGTTCCGCCGGCCCGTGGACGCCGTCTGCGGCGCGCCGGCACCCGTCGTCCAACCACCGCCAGCGCCCGAACCGCCGCCGCCACCGCCCAAGCTGCAGAGCTATCGCGCCTGGGTGCTGCGCTTGCAAGGGCCCTCGGGCCGCCTGCCCATTGACGAGGCGATCAAGCAACTGGAGGAAGGCCAGCTGCCGAGCACCAAGCTGAGCACCCTGGGCGATGCCGGCCTGCTCGGCTTTGCCGCGGGCAGCAGCACGCCGCAGCAGACCGAGGCGCAGCTGGCCGCCGCCTGGCAGGCGGCCGGCTTTGGCCCGCTGGCGCGGGTCGCCGCGCTGCAGGAGTCCAAGGCCTCGACCGATGCGCTGGCCCGCGCGCGCTTCGCGGCGCTGTCGCCGCGCCTGGGCGGCGGTACGGCCGAGCCGGCGCTGCACCGGCTGCGCGGCAGCTTGCCGGCGCCGCTGGCCGGCAGCGGCGCCGACGGCGTGCTCGTCATGCTGGTCGAACCGCCGCAGACCGCACCGCCGCCGCCGCAGGTGCCGCCGCTGCTGCGCGGCCACACCCTGGTGATGCTCAGCCTGGACGCGCGCGCCAAGCTCGGCATGGACATGAAGAGCTTGCTCGAAGCGCTGCGCCTGCGCGGCACGGCGACCCAGGAGGCCCTGACCCGCGCCGGCGCCCGCCAGCTGCCGTTCCCGCTGCCCTTCAGCTGGACCAATGCCGGCCAGGGCACGATGAGCGTCGATGCCAGCCATCTGGCGCAATGGCGGCAGGCGGCCGGCCTGCCGGGCAATCTCTTCATCGACCCGCCGCAGCTGATCAGCGTGGCCATGCAGGGCAGCAACACCGACGACATGAAGCGCGCCGACGAGGAGTCGCTATTCCTGATCGCCGATGCGCTGAGCGGCGTGTCAGGCCCTGCGCCGGAGCGTCAGCTCGCGCTGGCCCAGTCGCCGCTGCAATTGCTGGCCGGTAGCCAGGTGATCAGCGTGATCTTGCTGCGCGACTAGGGCCTGTTCACACTAATGGAAGCCAGCGCGTTGCCATCCAGAAATGGCCCCAACGAGGCGCGAAGTGAAGCTGGTGCTGTATGCACCAGCGAGCTTCGCAACGACGTGGGGGCCGCTTTCTGGTGGCAACCCGAAGGGAACGTGCCTGGCAGGCCGCCATGCGGCGTTGCTCCTCCTAGCGGGCGCGAGCCCGCGGCGTCGTCGCGCCTTGCCTGGCGGCCTGCCAGGTACGTTCGCGCGGCTTCGCTTAGTGTGAACAGGCCCTAGGGCCTCAGCGATGCCGCTGGCGCCGCCCCGGGCTCGTCAGGCTTCGGCCGCGCCCTTGCGCTCGCCTTCTCGCGCGCCGCCGGCGCCACAGCCGCTCGCCAAGCCGGCGCTGCCGACCAGCCGGCCCGGCGATGCGGTAGAGCGCGAGGCGGATGCGGCGGCCACGCAGGTCATGCGCGCGGTCGCCCCGCCAGCACTGCGCGAGCAGCCGTCAGCGACGCTGCCGCGCGCTGCCGACGGCGCCGCCGCGGCGCTCAGCCCCGAACACCAGGCGGCGCTGGGGCCTGGCGAGCCGCTGCCGCTGGATCTGCGCGCCGAGCTGGAGCCCCGTTTTGGCCAGAGCCTGGAACGCGTGCGCCTGCTCACCGATGGCAGCGCGGCGCAGGCCGCGGCCTCGATCGGCGCGCGCGCCTTCACGCTCGGCGATCGCATCGCCTTCGCCGCCGGCGAGTACCAGCCGACGACGGCCGCCGGGCAATGGCTGCTGGCCCACGAGATCGCGCATGTGCTGCAGCAGTCAGCTGATCAGGTGCCGCGTCAGGTGTTCTGCGCCTTTGTCGCCGGCGCCACCGGGCCGGCCTTCGGCGGCGGTACGGCGCCGCTGTTCCGCGTCACCGCGCCGCTGCGCCTGCCACCGATCAAGAGCCGGCACCTGGCCGCCTACCGGCAGCGCGCGCTGCAGCATCTGCTGGTGCGACCGGCCGGCTACGACCGCGAGACCGCATCGACCACGCAGGCCTCGATCTGGGCCGGCGTGCAGCCCAATCTCAGCCTGCTGGGCAGCCGGCTGCCCGCCTATGCGCCGGGCGCGACCCTGGACATCCCGCTGGCCGGCGGCGCGACCACCATCCATGTGCCGGCCGAATCGGCCAGCGCGCTGCAGGAGCAGCTGCGCCGGCCGCGCTGGGACCTGCTGGGCAATTTCGACCCGGCCGGCGAGCCCAAGTACGACATCGATCACATGATCGAGTACCAGATCGGCGGCGTCGACGAGCTGCAGAACCTGGAGTTGCTGGACTCGGCGCACAACCGCAGCGTCGGCGGCCAGTTCCGCGGCGCGATCGACGGGGCCTTGCGCGCCGACATCCTCGCCGCGCCGGCCGGCGATGCCGCCTTCGCCGCCTACCGCAGCGGCGGCGCGGTGAGCGCCGCGCAGCTCGCCGCCTTCAAGGCCGCGGTCTGCGCCGAGTTCACGCGCGTCGAGGGCCAGGGCGAACGCGGCACAAGGCCCGCGCACCGCCGCGAGGGCAGTTCGGCCTTTCTGAGTGCCGATGAGGTCACCCAGCTTGCCCATGTGCTCGGGCATCTGCCCGCCACCACGCCCAGCGAGGGAACGGCGACGCAGTTCGTGCTGCTGTCGCCCAGCGGCGCGCTGCAGCTGGGTCGGATCCGCCACAGCGCCGGCGAGGTCACGGCCGCCGATCTGCGCAGCGGCCTGCGCGGCATGGCCGGCTTCACGCCGACGGCGATGAGCCTGGAGCCGCGGCCCGGCTTCAACGACGCCGAACCGGTGCGGCCGCGCATCGGTACTTTGAGCGGTGATCTGGATCTGGGGCCGCAGGTCATCGTCGGTGGCGCGGCGGGTGCAGCGCGCACGGGAGCAGCCGGCAGCGGCCGCAATCTGCAGTCGATCACGCTGGACATCGAGCGCAGCGGCAACTGGCAGGGCCGGCTGCGCGACCCTGCGGTGCCCGATTGGCCGGCCGAGTTCACCCCTTGCAGTCCGCTGCAGATCAACGGCCTGACGGTGGGCCAGGGCGTGTACGCGCGGGCCATGCTGTCGCCCAGCCATCCGGCGCTGGCCGGCCTGCAGATCCCCGCCCAGGTCATCAACGGCCGGCTGATGCTCGCCTACACGGTCGACGCCACCCAGCTCGCCGAGCGCCTGCGGGTGCCGGGCCTGACGGTGAGCTCGGCGGCCATCGTGCTCGGCTACGACGGCGAGAATTTTTCGGTCGGCGGCAGCGCGCAGTTCGAGATCCGCAACTTCGGCCAGGGCGAGCTGCGCGCCGAGGTCGACACGGCCGGGCGCTTCCAGCTCGAGGGCAGTTTTGCCGCCGACACCCGCTTGTTCGATCGCGCCGAGTTGCGGCTCTGGGTCCGCAGCGAGGGCGGCTTCGGAGGCGAAGGCCTGCTGGCGATCACCGACCCGGCGAAGATCCGCGGCATCCGCGCTGCCTCGGTGCAGGCGCGCTACGAGAACGGCGTGTTCTCGGCCAGCGGCAGCGTCGAGCCCAATATCCCCGGCCTGCAGTCGGCCGGCCTGACCGTGCGTTACGGTCCCGACGAGACCGGTGCCGACTCGCTGCTGATCGCCGGCGATCTGCAACTCGCGGCCGGTGTGCCCGGCTTGCGCGGCGGCCAGGTGCATGTGGAGCTGGCGCAGCGCGATGAGCAATGGCAGGTCGCCGCCAACGGCGAGCTGCAGCCGGCCATCCCGGGCATCAACGCCACGCTGCGCGCGAGTTATGCCCAGGGCGCGTTCAGCGCCTCGATCGACGCGCCGTTCGCGATCGGCGATCGGGTCAGCGGTCAGCTGCTGGTCGGTGTCAGCAACCTGCCCTGCGGACCCGATGGCCAGCCGCAGGAAGGTGCCACGCCGGGCGAGGCCCTGCTGGCCTTCGGCCAGGGCACGGCCACCGTGCGCCTGTCCGAGCAGTTCCAGGGCGACTTCGGCATCCGCGTGGCCAGCGACGCCAGCCTGCGCATCAGCGGCGGCGTCGGCATCAGCCAGCCGATCGAGCTGTTCGCGGTGCAGCGCTGGAGCCGCGAGCTGGTCCGCTTCCCGACCGTCTCGATCCCGATCTTCGGCGTCGCCGTCGGCGGCAATGTGGTCGGCATCGCCGCGACAGTCGGCGGCGGCATCCATGCCGAGGCCAGCGTCGGGCCGGGGCAGATCGATCAGGGCCGCATAGCCATCGAGGACTGGGACCCGGCGCAGCCGGAGAGCCTGCATGTCAACGGTCGCGTGCGCTTCGTGGTGCCGGCTCAGGCGGGGCTGAACGGGCATCTGGACGCCGGCATCTCGGCCGGCCTGGCCGTCATCCGCGCCACCGGCGGCCTGAGCCTGCAGCTCGGTCTGGGCGTGGACGCCGGCGTCAGCAGCGAGCTGGATCTGGACTGGGCCGCCGCCCATGGCCTGGTGCTGGCGGCCCAGCTGTCGGCCTCGGCCACGCCGCGGATGCGCGCCAGCGTGAACGGCTTTGCCGAGGTCGTCGCCGACGCCTTCGTCACCAGCTTCACCTTATGGCGGCGCGACTACCAACTGGCCGAGCGGCAGTTCGGCAGCGGTCTGACGGTCGGCGTGACCGTGCCCGTCACCTGGCACCAGCAGGGCGGGCTGGACTTCGATTTCGAGCGCGTGCAGTTCCAGGTGCCCGAGCTCAGCCCCGACGGCGCGCTGGCCGCGCTGCTGCAGGACGAGGGCCGGGAGACCGAGCGCAACGAGGTGCCGGCGCGCTGAGCGTCAGCGGCGTTGCGCTAGCGTCATCTCCAGCAGGCTGGCGCTACGCATCGGTCCGCGTGGCGGGCGGTCAACGGGGCACCGCCGCCGACCGCCGACCCCTGAGGGTTCGTTCCATCGATCCCGCAGACCGGCCCTCCCCCGGTGGATTGGATGACAGACGGGGCCAGCAAGAACTTGAAAAGACGGCGACGCGCACGCGCGTCACCACGCCCAGGCTCAGCCCCGGACCAGCTCATCCGTCTTGATGAGGCGATCACGCGACCTGGGGGAATCCGCCGTGAGACCGTGACCCAGAATGACGGCCATCGGGGGCATGACAACAGGGAGCCTATGGGCAATTCAGGGAGCAACATCGGCCGTGGTTTGCGCACGGCGATGGCGCGATGCGGTATGAGCGTCTGGCTGGGGCTGAGCCTGGCAGGCTGCGGCGGCAGCGACCCCGAACCCGCCGTCCCGGTCCCTGTCTCGATGCGCATCGAGGCGGCATCAGTGACCGACCTGGGCGTCGAGCTGAGCTTTGAAGCCGCCCCCGCCAACACCGCCGGGCTCCGCTACCTCTGGAGCTTTGGCGATGGCAACACGAGCATCCTGTATGCGCCCAAGCATCGCTACGAGGCGCTGGGCAGCTACGAGGTCAAGCTGCGCATCAGCAACGACGCCGGCGACAGCCGGGAGTGGACCCACCGCGTCGAAGTGCAGAACCGCGCTCATGTCCGCGGCCTGGTCTGCAGCGGTCAGGACAGCAGCGGCTGGTGCTGGCAGAACCCGACCCCGAGTCCCAACCGCTTCAAGGTGGTGCGCTTTCATGACGAGCGCCTGGGTTGGCGAGTCGGTAAGGCGGGCGAGGTCTTCCGCACCCAGGACGGCGGCCGAAGCTGGCAGCATCTGCCCACCGGCGAGACCACCGACTGGCTGGACCTGCGGGTGATCGACGCTCAGCACCTGCTGCTGCTGGCGGAGGGTGCCTTGTGGCGCAGCCGTGACGGGGGCAATAGCTGGGCCCGGAGCGGTTTCCCGCCGGTGTACCAGCGAGACGGCGTGCCGCCGTCCCTCGGTGTCGTCGAGGGCTCGCTGATCGAGGTCATCAGCTGGTACACGAAAGCCATCAGCACCGACGACGGCAAGACCTGGTCCTCGCATTCGCCCAGCACCTGGGTTGACGGCTCGACCGGCGTGCTGTTCCGGCAGTACGGCTACGCCATCCAGCGCTCGTCGGACGGCGGGAAAAGCTATGTGGAGGTGCTGAACTGGGACGATCGACCCGACAATCTGGGCGGTCTTCTCGTCCGACGAAACCGCTTGCTGCTCACACTGCTGCAACCAGCGACGAGCGAGGCTGAGAGCGAGACCCAACTGCAGACGATGCTCAGCCTCGACGGTGGCGGCACCTGGCGCGCCGCTACGCCGCAGAACCTCGGCATGGCCTGGCCTCAAGGATCATGCGCACCGATGGACTTTGACGATGCCGGTCTGCGGCTGGTCGTCCAGTGTGGCGAAACCGTGCTGCGCAGCGATGACGGCGGCCAGCTGTGGCAGGTTCTGCCGCTGCCCAAGCCCGCCAGTTTCGAATGGGCCGGCGACTTTCTGTTCGTCGACGGCACGAGCTGGCTGCGGGGCATCTACGGTCAGCACTACCTGAGCACCGACCGCGGTCTCTCCTGGCGGCAGCTCGCTGCCCCGGCCGGCAACGTCGATCGCTCGTCCTTCGTCGTTCGGCGTCAACTGGGCGCGCAGACCCTGCTCGCCACCGACACCAACGCGATCTACCTGTCCGACGACCTTGGTCAGAGCTGGCGAACAGCCCATCAGACCCCAGCTCATGGCGGATGGCGCGGAGATCTGCAGTTCGCCGACGCCCACCATGGCTGGTGGATCGACGTCGAGGGGCGTCTGCTGCAGAGCGCTGACGGCGGGCGAAGCTGGCTGCCGCTCAACGGCCAGGGTCTACCGTCGGGCGGTTACCGGCGAACCTGGCGATTCGGGGGCCTCTCGGGCTGGTTGCTGGCCGACGCCGGTCTGTACCGCACCGACGACGGCGGCAAGAACTGGCAGGCCGTGAAACCGGAAGGCCAGGCCTGCGCCACCGTCGGCCATCAGGCCCGCTTCGACAGCCTGGAGCGCGGCTGGATCACCTCGCGCTGCGCGGGCTTCGGCGTCATGGTCACCCAGGACGGGGGACGCAGCTGGCGCCATGTGCCGACGCCCTACATGTGGATGGACTTGCTGATGGAAGGCGATCGCTGGCTGCTGGTCGGCGAGGTCGGACAGATCCACTCCTCCACCGACCAGGGGCGAAGCTGGACCGAGACCGGATTCTTCGGCGACGCCAACCTGCAAGGCGTGCTCCGGGTCAGCGACCAGGTTCGACTGGCCTGGGGCGATGACCTCACCTTGCTGCGCAGCGTGGATGGCGGGCTGAGCTGGCGCCGGGTCAATCTTGGGTCACCGCCGTCGAACGAATGGGGACCGCTGCCCAGCAACGTCACCGATGTTCATTTCATCAATGAGCAAGAGGGATGGCTGGTCGGCGAAAGCGGAAGGGTCATGAAGACCACTGACGGCGGCCAAACCTGGACCCGCGTGAGCGTGCCCTTCGACGAGGGTTGGCAGCAGGTGCAGTTCGTCGACGCCAACACCGGCTGGCTGCGCAGCGGTGGCCGAATCCTGGCCACCGCCACCGGCGGCAACTGATCAGGCGCTGCGGCCCAGCTCCAGCTTGGCCAGCGCATTGCGGTGCACCTCGTCCGGCCCGTCGGCCAGCCGCAGCGTGCGCTGGTGCGCGTACATCATGGCCAGCGGCGTGTCGTCGCTGACGCCCATGCCGCCAAAGCACTGGATCGCCCAGTCGATGACCTTCAAGGCGACATTGGGCGCGACGATCTTGATCATCGCGATCTCCGTCTGCGCCGCCTTGTTGCCGGCCTTGTCCATCATCCAGGCCGCCTTCAGGGTCAGCAGCCGCGCCTGGTCGATCGCGCAGCGGCTCTCGGCGATGCGCTCCTGCCAGACGGTCTGCTGGGCGATGGTCTTGCCGAAGGCGGTGCGCGCCTTGGCGCGCGCCGTCATCAGCTCCAGCGCGCGTTCCGCCGCGCCGATCGAGCGCATGCAGTGGTGGATGCGGCCGGGGCCGAGCCGGCCCTGCGCGATCGCGAAGCCCTTGCCCTCGCCGACCAGGATGTTGTCCACCGGCACGCGCACGTCCTTGAGCTCGATCTCCATATGCCCATGCGGCGCGTCGTCGTAACCGAACACCGGCAGATGGCGCAGGATGCTCACGCCAGGCGTGGCCGCCGGCACCAGGATCATCGACTGCTGTTCGTGGCGTGGTCCTTCAGGATCGGTCTTGCCCATCACGATGTAGACCGCACAGCGCGGGTCGCCGGCGCCGCTGCTCCACCATTTGCGACCGTTGATGACGTACTCGTCGCCATCGCGGCGGATCGAGCATTCGATGTTCGTCGCGTCCGAGCTCGCCACCGCCGGCTCGGTCATCAGGAAGGCCGAGCGGATCTCGCCGCGCAGCAGGGGCTTGAGCCAGCGCTCCTGGTGCGCAGCGCTGCCATAGCGCGCCAGCACCTCCATATTGCCGGTGTCGGGCGCCGAGCAATTGAAGACCTCGGGCGCCCACCAGGTACGGCCCATGATTTCGGCCAGCGGCGCGTAATCGAGATTGCTCAGGCCCTCGGGCGCCAGCGGGCTTTCGGGCAGGAACAGATTCCACAGCCCGGCCTCGCGCGCCTTGGCCTTCAGCGCTTCGAGGATGTGCAGATGCTGCCAGGCATTGCCGGCGGCGCGGTTGCTGGCGATCTCGGCGGCCACCGCCGCCTCGTTCGGCAGGATGTGCTCGGCGGTGAAGGCGAGCAGGCGTTCGCGCAGCTGCTGGCAGCGCGGTGAGTAATCGAAGTCCATCAGCGGGTCTCCTTCTGCCAGTGGCTGAACTGGTCATAAAGCTTTTCCATCGTGCTGGCGCGCTCTAGAGGCTGCAGCCAGTCGATGGGGTTGAGATTGACGGCGCGCAGCAGGTCGTCGCCGGCTTCGCGGCCCAGGTCGATCAGGTTCAGCGCCGCCGGGTTCTGCTGCCAGCCGGGCAGCACGACGGACTGCCCGCCACTGACCACGAAGCTGAGCAGCACCGCATTGACCACGCCATGGGCGACGACCAGGGCGGTGTCCCAGCCGGGTTCGTCGCGCAGGCGCTGCAGCGCGGGCAGCACGCGGGCCTGCAACTCGCCAATGCTCTCGCCGCCGAGGAAGCGGGTCTCGCCGCTCAAGGGGCCGCGCTGCAGCTGGGTGAAGGCCTGCTGCAGCTGCTCGGGCGCAATGTCGCGCAGGCGGCCGCCGCGCGCTTCCTGCAGCTCGGGCCAGATCTCGGGGTCCGGACCGCCGCAATGGGCGAGTACGCCGGTCGCCGTTTGCGCGGTACGCGGCAGGCCGCTGTGAATGACGCGGTCTGGCCTCAGGCCGGCGGCGGCAAGCAGTCGCCCGGCGGCCTCGGCCTGGGCCTGGCCTTCCGCGGTCAGGCTCACGCTCTCGGCGTGCAGCGGCACCCGCGACGCCGGGTCGAAGTACTGCACCGCGCCATGGCGCATCAGGATCAGGCGCCGCCTCATCGCAACAAACGCTCCTCGGCCCGCGCCAACGCCTCGGACGTGCCGCTCAGCACCAGGGTGTCGCCGCCCTGCACCAGGGTCTCGTCGGCCGGCTGGCGCACCGCGCCATCGGCACGGCGCAACGCGACCAGGGCCACACCCTGCTCGGGCAACAGCAGATCGCCGACCGGGGTGCCGTCGAGCCGGCTGACCGCGGGCAGGGTGATCGAGCGCAGGCGAACTTGTTCGCGCTCGTCGGCGCCGTCGTCGTCGGCACCATGGAAATAGCCGCGCAACAGACCGTAGCGGCGGTCGCGGGCGTCTCGGGTCAGACGGATCACCCGGCGCATCGGCACGCCGACCAGGGCCAGGGCGTGGCTGGCCAGCATCAGGCTGCCCTCGATCGCCTCAGGCACCACCTCGGTGGCACCGGCTTCGCGCAACTGGTCAAGATCGCTGTCGTCAACCGTGCGCACGATCACCGGCACGGTCGGCGCATGCTGGCGGATCAGGCGCAGCACCTTCAGGCTGGACGGCGTGTCGTGGTAGCTGATGACCACCGCCGACGCCCGGTTGAGACCGGCGGCCATCAGGGCCTGCAGGCGGGCGGCGTCGCCGAAGACCACCGAACGCCCGGCGGCCGCCGCCTGGCGCACGCGGTCGGGGTCCAGGTCCAGGGCCATGTAGGGGATGTGCTCGCCCTCCAGCATCTGCGCGAGGTTCTGGCCGCTGCGCCCGAAGCCGCAGATGATCACGTGGGCGTCGGCCTTGAAGGCCTTCTTGGCGATCGTCGTCAGCTGCACCGACTGCAGCAGCCAGTCGCTGGCGCTGAGCTTCATCACGATGCGGTTGCTGTACATGATGATCAGCGGCGTGGCCAGCATCGAGATGACCATGGCGGCCAGCACCGGACTGACCCATTGCGCGGCAACCAGGTGGTGCTGGGCGCCCAGGCCGAGCAGCACGAAACCGAACTCGCCCGCCTGCGCCAGGTAAAGACCGGTGCGCAGCGCCGTTCCCGGCGCGGCGCGGAAGGCACGCGCCAGCAGCGCGACCAGGGCGAACTTGGCCAGCGTGGGACCGAGGGACAGCAAGGCCACCAGATGCCACTGCTCGACGACCGGCTGCCAGTCCAGCTTCATGCCGATGGTGATGAAGAACAGGCCGAGCAGCACGTCGTGGAAAGGACGGATGTCGGTTTCCACCTGGTGCTTGAACTCGGTCTCGGCGATCAGCATGCCGGCCACGAAGGCGCCCAGCGCCAGCGACAGGCCGGCATGTTCGGTCAGCCAGGACAAGCCCAGCGTGATGAGCAGCAGGTTGAGGATGAACAACTCCTCGCTCTTGCGCTTGACGACCAGGGTCAGCCACCAGCGCATGGCCTTCTGACCACCCCATAGCAACAGGCCGAGCAGGGCGACCGCCTTGACCGCCGCCCAGCCCAGGTCCTGCAGCATGGACTCGCCATCGCCGCCCAGCGCCGGGATCAGCACCAGCAAGGGCACGACGGCCAGATCCTGGAACAGCAGCACGCCCATCACCCGCCGGCCATGCTCGCTCTCCAGTTCCAGGCGCTCGGCCATCAGCTTGACGACGATGGCCGTCGAACTCATCGCCATCGCCGCGCCGAGCACCAGCGCGCCCTGCCAACCCAGCTCCCACTGCACATCGAAGGCCGCAAACAGCCAGGCCAGCAACACATTGCCGATCAGGGCGCCGCTGATCGTCAGCAGCACCTGCAGCAGGCCCAGGCCGAAGACCAGGGACTTCATGCTGCGCAGCTTGGGCAGATTGAATTCCAGCCCGATGACGAACATCAGGAAGACCACGCCGAACTCGGCCAGGTAGCGCAGGCCGGCGCTGTCCTGCGCCAGGGCCAGCGCGTTCGGCCCGATCAGCACGCCGACCACCAGGTAGCCCAGCATCGGCGGCAGCTTCATGCTGCGGCAGATGACGACGCCGAGCACGGCGGCGACCAGGTAGAGCAGGGCGAGCGAGAGCGAGGTCATGGGCGCGGCGCATGGTACGGCCGGCCCGCTGCCATGCCGCCGCTCAGCGTTGCACCAGCAGCGGCTGCAGGCCGGCTTCCAGGCGCAGGCGCTCGGCCAGGCGCTGGGCGAGCTCGCGGTCGCTCAAGGGACCCAGCTGCAGCCGCGTCAGGCGACCGTCGCGCAGCAGTGTCAGCTTGGCGGCCAGATCGGGCAGGCGCTCGCCGAGTTCGGCCTGCAGGGCCTCGGCGCCACCGCGCTCGCGGAACGCGCCCAGCTGCAGCCACAGCCCCCGGCTGGCGGCACGCACCGCCTCCGGCGCGCTGTCCAGCGGGCGCAGCTGCCGGGTGTCGGGGCTCGCCGGCGCGCCCTCGGCCTGCGGCGGGGCGAGCAGCGCCATGTCCTCGCCAGGCTGCTGCCAACGCCCGCTGCGGATCTCGTCGAAGGTGATGCGCTCGATCTCCACCGGGGCGACGCCGCGCAGCAGGTCCAGCTTCAGCGCCGCCGTGTAGCTGAGGTCGATGATGCGGCCCTTGTGAAAGGGACCGCGGTCGTTGACGCGGACGATGATCTCGCGGCCGTTGGCCGGGTTCCTCACCCGCACATAGCTGGGCAGCGGCAGGCGCGGGTGCGCCGCCGTCATCGCGTACATGTTGTAGACCTCGCCATTGGCGGTGCGCCGGCCATGGAATTTGCGCCCGTACCAGCTGGCCAGGCCGCGCTCGCGGAATTCGGTGTCGTGCGGGATCGGCTCGAAGCGCATGCCCAGCACCTCGTAGGGCTTGTTCGGCCCGCCGGCGCGGATCGGCTCGATGCGCGGCACCGCATCCGGGGTCTGCATCAGGTCCGGCGGGACCACCGCCTCCGGGCCGTCGCGCTCGATGCGCGGGTCGCCAGGCGGCAACTGCTTGGTCGACGAGCAGGCGGCGAGCAGCAGCGAGACGAGGAGCAGGAACAGCCAGCGCATGGCGGCGCACCTTAGCATCGCGAGCCTTGTCGGAGCCCGTCCATGAGTGCTTACCTCTTCCCCCCTTCGCCACCCGCCAGCGTCAGCGTGGTCGGCAGCGAGCAGCGATTCCCCGTGCACCGCATCTACTGCGTCGGCCAGAACTACGCGGAGCACGCGCGGGAGATGGGCGGCAACCCGGAAAAGAACCCGCCCTTCTTCTTCATGAAGCCGGCCGACGCGGTGTTCGAGCCGGCGCTGCAGGGTGCGCTGCCGTTCCCGGGCGCGACCGAGAACCTGCACCACGAGGTCGAGTGGGTGATCGCGCTGGGCGCGCCGCTGCACCGAGCCACGCCGGCCCAGGCGGTCGCGGCGATCTGGGGCCATGGCCTGGGCCTGGACCTGACGCGCCGCGATCTGCAGGCCGCGGCCAAGGCGGCCGGCAAGCCCTGGGACAGCGCCAAGGGCTTCGATCGCTCGGCGGTGATGGCGCCGCTGCAACCGCTGAGCGGCCGCCTGCCGACCCAGGGCCGCATCGTGCTCAGCGTCAATGGCGAGCTGCGCCAACAGGGCGATCTGGGTGATCTGATCTGGAACGTGCCCGAGCTGCTCGCCAAGCTCAGCCAGCTCTACGAGTTGCAGCCGGGCGATCTGGTGTTCACCGGCACGCCGGCCGGCGTCGGGCCTTTGAAGCCCGGTGACCTCGTCGAGGCCAGCATCGAAGGCCTGCCGGCGCTGCGCCTGGAGTTGGCCCATGTTTGATCACAACGAAAGCCTGGAGGAGGCGCGTGCGCGCAATATCCGCGACGCGCTGATGGAGGACATCGGCGTCGCCGACTGGACCGCGCGCCTGACCCCGGCCGGCCAGCGGGTGCGCGCCCAGCTGCGCGTGCGCGAGGCCGCCGTTTGCTGCGGTCAGCCCTGGTTCGACGGCGTCTATGCGGCATTGGACCCGAGCGCGCGCCTGGACTGGAAGGTCGCGGAAGGCGAGCGCATGCAGGCCGACTCGGTGATCTGCGAGATCGAGGCCGATGGCCGCGCGCTGCTGTCGGCCGAACGCCCGGCGCTGAACTTTCTGCAGACCCTCAGCGCGGTGGCGACGACGACCCGCGCGCATGTCGACGCGATCGCCGGCGCCAGCCCCAACCCCGGGGGCTGCCAGGTGCTGGATACGCGCAAGACCCTGCCCGGCCTGCGCCTGGCGCAGAAGTACGCGGTGCGCGTCGGCGGCGGCCAGAACCAGCGCCTCGCGCTCTATGACGGCATCCTGATCAAGGAGAACCATATCGCCGCCGCCGGCGGGGTCGGTGCGGCGCTGCACGCCGCGCGCGCGCTGAACGCCGGCGTCGGCATCCAGATCGAGGTCGAGACCCTGGAGCAACTCGAGGAGGCCCTCGCCGCCGGTGCCCAGAGCCTGCTGCTCGACAACTTCCCGCTGGAGCGCATGCGCGAGGCGGTGCGCCTGAACGCGCAGCGCGGCCGGCCGGCGCTGCTGGAGGCCAGCGGCGGCATCGGTCTGGAGGGCCTGCGCGAGATCGCCGCCACCGGCGTCGACCGCATCAGCATTGGCAAGCTGACCAAGGACGTCCGCGCCATCGACTACTCGCTGCGCGTGCTCGGTCCGCTCTGAGCGCCCGCGGCGACGCGGACGCTCGTTGCTGTCCGTTGTCGTGATCACGACAATTGCTGTGATCACGACAACGAACGACAATGCCCGCGTGCAGGCCGATTTCGATTCCGTCAACATCGCCAGACCCGAGCTGGCGCAGAGCTACCTGGGCCTGCTGGCCTCGCAGCCGGGTCGGCCGCTGGCCCTGTTCGCGCCGCGGCGCATCGGCAAGACCTGGTTCCTCGACCAGGACCTGAGCCCCGCCGCGCGGCAGCAGGGCTGGCTGCCGGTCTACGCGGACCTGTGGCTGCAGCGTGAGGCGCCGCTGGACGCGATCAATCATGCGCTGGAGGAGGCGCTGGACGATGCCACGGTGCCGGCGGGCAAGGCCGGCAAGGCGGCGCGCACGCCGGTCACGCGCCTGACCGTGCTGGGCACCAGCGTCGACCTGGGCAGCGCGCCGGCCCGCCGCCGCCTGCCGGAGGCGCCCGAGCTGCGCTTCGACACCCTGGTACAGCGCCTGCACGCCGCCGCCGGCCGGCCGCTGCTGCTGATGCTCGACGAGGCGCAGGCCCTGGCCGAAGGGCCACGGGCGCAGCAGCTCGCCGGCTCGCTGCGCGCCGTGCTGCACAAGCGCCGTGCGCAGGTCTTTGCGGTGCTGACCGGCTCGTCGCCCGACGCGCTGACCCAGCTGCTGGCCAGTGCCGGCGCGCCGATGTACCACTTCGCCCAGGTGCTGAACTTCCCGGTGCTGGGCGACGAGTACCTGAAGGCCCTGGCCAACCATTTCGGCCGCGTGCACAAGGGCAAGAAGCCGCTGCTCGACGATCTGCGCCAGCTCTTCGTGCGCCTCGGTCACAAGCCGGCGCTGCTGCGCGATGTCGTGAAGACCATGTCGGCGGAAGGCCTCACCGATGTCGGGCGCGGCTTCGCGCTCTACCTGGCCGACGAACGCCATGTCGCCGGCTGGCGGGCCTTGATCGACACCCTGCAGCCGCTGGAGCGCGGCCTGGCCGCGGCGATTGCCCAGGGCCTGGCGCCGCTGGGTCAGGAGACCCGCGAGCTGCTCGGCCGTCTGCCCGGCGTGGGCACGCCGCCGACGGTCGGCAAGGTGCGTGCCGCCATGGAGCGCCTGCGCAAGCTCGGTCTGCTGACACGCAGCGGTACGCCGCAGGTCGAGGACCCCTTCCTCGCCGCCTGGCTGAGCGGCAGGGCGCCGGCATGACGCTGCGGCGGCTGATGCAGGCGGCGGACGCGCACGCCGTGCTGGCGGTGCAGCAGGCCGCCTACCCGTCCAGCCACCACGAGAGCTGGGCGGTGCTGGGCCGCAAGCTGGCGCTCTGGCCGGCCGGCTGCTGGGTGCTGGAGGACGAGCAGGGCCTGCTCGCCTATCTGTTCAGCCACCCGGGCCGGCTGGATGCGCCGCCGCTGCTGCATGCCGAGCTCAGCCTGCCGGACCGGCCCGATGCCTACGCCATTCACGACCTCGCGCTGCACCCGCGCGCGCAGGGCCGCGGCCTGGCCAGGCTGCTGGTCGAGCAGGCCGAGCAGCAGGCGCTGCAGGCCGGGCTGCCGGCAATGAGCCTGGTCGCCGTGCAGGGCTCGATGGCGTTCTGGGCCCGCTTCGGCTTTGCCGAGGTGGCGCCGGCGCCGCCGCAGCTGGCCAGCTACGGCGGCGCGGCGGTCTTCATGACGCGTGCTGCGCCAGGAATGCCTGCAGCGCGCTGAGCGCCACCGGTTCGAGCAGATTCGGCGCATGGCCGCGGGCCGGCACCTCGACCGCGCGCAGCCCCGGCAGGCGCCGCTGCATCTCGGCGGCGGTCGCGACGCTCAGCAGATCGGACAGCGCGCCGCGCAGCAGCAGCATGGGCAGGCTGCCCACCGCCTCGAACAGCGGCCATAGCGGCGGTACCGCGCTGCCATCGGCCAGGCCCCGGGCGATCGCCGGGTCGTAATCGGGCAGCCAGCGGCCGTCGTCGAGCAGCTGGGTTTCAAACACCATCTGCCGCCAGTTGGCCTCATCGAAGTCCGGGAACACCGCCGCCTGCGTGGCCGCGGTGCGCGCCGCCGCCTCGGCCAGCGTGGCCGAGGCCTGCTGCCGGCCGACATAGGCGGCGATGCGCGCCAGGCCCTCGGCCTCGACCACCGGCCCGACGTCGTTGAGCACGAGGGCCTGAACCAGGCCGGGCCGCAGCGCCGCCATCATCACGCCCATCATGCCGCCCAGCGAGGTGCCGATCACCGTGATGCGCTGCAGGCCCAGGCGGTCCAGCCAGGCCAGCATGTCGGCGACGTATTGGTCGGGCCGGTAGCGGCTCGGGTCCGGGTCGCGATCCGACAGGCCGCGGCCGCGCTGGTCCGGGCAAAGCACCCGGTAGCGCGGCGTCAGCAAGGCGGCCAGACGCGCGAAGTCGCGGCCGTTGCGCGTCAGCCCGGGCAGGCAGAGCAGCACCGGTGCACCGTCCACCCCCGGGTGCTCGACCGCGCGCAGGCGCAGGCCGTCCCCGGTGGTGAAGGCATGGTGGATCACGGAACGACTCAGAACTTGTAGCCGACGCTGACGCTGAAGCTGCGCGGCGGGCCGTAGAAGCCGCTGAGCACACCGAGCGCCGGGATGTTGTAGCCGTCGGTGCGGTAGGCCTTGTCGGTCAGGTTCGTGCCCTGCAGGCTGTAGCTGAGCTGCTTGTTGACCTGCCAGATCAGACCGGCATTGACCAGCGCATAACCCGGTTGGGCGATGACCTCGCTCAGATCGGTGGTCGGGTAGACCTTGCTGCGGTAGCTGACGCCGAGGCGCGAGCGCAGCTCGCCCATCGCGCCCAGTCCGGCGCGGTGCTCGACATCCAGCGCGGCGCTGAACTTCGGCGTGTTCGTGAACTTCTTCTGGTCGGCCACGTTGACGCCGCGGTCGATGTACTCCTTGTACTTGGCGTCGATGTAACTGGCGTTGCCGCGCAGCTGCCAGCTGCTCACCGGTCGCCAGATGAACTCGACTTCCAGACCGTTGACATCCGCCTTGCCAGCGTTCGTGAAGTCGCCGAAGAAGCCTTGCTGGCCATTGGGCTGGGTGAAGGCCGTGAAGATCGACAGCTGGACGTTCTTGTACTTGTTGAAGAAGGCCGCGGTGTTCAGCTCCAGCGTGCCGAGCTGCATCTTGGCGCCGAGTTCGAAGCTGTCGAGGATCTCGTCCTCGAAGGGCCGGCCCGAGGCCGGCACCGCCGCGGTATTGGCGCGGATGTTGTAGCCGCCGCTCTTGAAGCCGCGCGAGACCGTCGCGTACAGATTCGTCGTGTCCGACAGCGCGTAGTCCAGCGACAGCTTGGGACTGGTGTTGCTGACCTTGCGCGTGTTGTCGAAGTTGGCCGAGGTGGCGATGGGCACCGTGAAGCTGTCGTTGCTGAACGAGCGGTTCAGCACGATGGCGCGCTTCTCCTCCTTGGTGTGGCGCAGTCCCGTGGTCAGTCCCAGGCTGGACGTGAGCTGCCAGTCCCACTCGCCGAACACGGCGGTGCCGGTGGTCAGCACCTGGCCGTTGGTGTCGCCGAACAGCAGGTTGAAGAAGTTGTTGCGCACGCGGCCGCCGGCACGCCCTTCGAAGCGGTAGAGACCGAACACGCCGTCACTGCCGGCCAGCTGGATCTCGTGGCTGCGCGACGCGTCGGCGTAGAAGGCCCGCACATCGGCGATCTTGTTGGGCAGGCCGTCGAAGTCGATGCCGGTGTCGGTCTCGCTGCTGCGGTAGCTCTGGATGTACTTCAGCGTCCAGTCGCTGCTGAGCTGGTAGTTGGCGGTGATCGAGTGACCACCGCTGTTCGTGTAGTTCTGGTTCGGCATGCCGCTGGCGATGTCGTAGCGGTGCGTGCTCGGCGGCACCGTCGGCGCCGAGGGGTTGACGCCCATGCGCTGGAAGCCGCGCATGTTGGAGTTGTCGCGCGTCTGGTCGGCATTGACCTCCAGGCTGAAGGCGCTGTCCTTGGGGAACCAGCCCAGGCTGATGCGGCCGGCGTCGGTGTCCTGGTTGGAGACGTCGCTGCCATCGGTGAGGTTCTTGCCGTAGCCGTCGCGGACCAGCAAGGCGCCGGCGACGCGGGCACGCAGCTGGCCGTCCATGGCCGAGCCGGAGACCGCCGCCTTGAGCTGGGTGAGCCCGTGGCTGCCGACGGTGACGCTGGCGTTGCCGCTGGTCTCCGTGCCCAGCGGGCGGCTGACGTACTTGACCGCGCCGCCGATGGTGTTCTTGCCGTACAGCGTGCCTTGCGGGCCGCGCAGCACCTCGATGCGCTGGGTGTCGAAGACCTCGAGCAGCGCGCCCTGCGGGCGGGCGATGTAGGCGTCGTCCAGGTAGATGCCGACGCCGGGGTCCACGCCCCACAGCGGGTCGGCCTGGCCGACGCCGCGGATGAAGGTGGTCAAGGTGGTGTTGCTGCCGCGCGCCGCGTAGATCGTCAGGCTGGGCACATTGCCCTGCAGGTCGCCAAGGTTCTTCACATTGAGCCGCTCCAGGCTCTCGGCGCTCAGCGCGGTGACCGCCACCGGCACGTCCTTCAGCGTCTCCTCGCGCTTGCGGGCGGTGACCGTGACGGTCTCCAGTTTCTCGGCCTGAGGCTCGTCCTTGCTCTCTTGGGCGAAGGCGGGGGCGGCGCTGAAGGCGCTGGCCAGGGCCAGGGTGAGCAGGCTGAGGCGGTGCGTGGTCATGGGGTCTCCGGGGGCTGTGTTGGAACGGGTGCGGGCTTCAGCGCAAGTCGCGTGCCGACTGCGCCGGCCTGCGGGTAAACAAGGACGGCAGGCGCCGAGCGGCGCGCGATCGACCATGCCGCGGCTCGCCGCACCGGGCCGGCGCGCTGATCAGGAGGAAAGGACTTGTCTGCTCGCCGGACACTGCCTGCCCGGCAGACAGCGGCAACGTCTGCTTACTGGGCGGTCCAGCCGCCGTCGACCGGCAGCGCGACACCGGTGATGCCGGCCGCGGCGGCGCTGCACAGGAAGACCGCGACCTCGCCGAGCTGGCTGGGCGGCAGCAGGGTCAGGTTCGGCTGCTTCTCGCGCAGCAGCGCGCGGATGCCGGCCTCGCGATCGCCGCCCAGCTCGGCCGCCTTGGCGGCGATCTGCGGCTGGATCAGCGCGGTGTCGGTCCAGCCCGGGCAGATGCAGTTGACGGTGATGCCCTCGGTCGCCGTCTCCAAGGCCACGCCCTTGCTCATGCCGACCAGGCCATGCTTGGACGCCAGGTAGGCGCTCTTGTTGACCGAGGCGACCAGACCGTGGACGGAGGCGATGTTGACGATGCGGCCGAAACCCCGCGAACGCATGCCGGGCAGCGCGGCGCGCATGGTGTGGAAGGCACTGCTGAGGTTGATCGCGATGATCGCGTCCCAGCGCTCGGGCGGGAACTCGGCAATGCCGCCCGTGTGCTGGATGCCGGCGTTGTTGACCAGGATGTCGATCGGCGCCAGCAAGCCCTCGGCGCGCCCGACCAGCGCCGCCGCCTCATCGGCGCGCATCAGATTGGCCTGCAGGTAGGCGGCGCGCACGCCGTGATCGGCGGCCAGACGACGGGCCAGCACCAGCCCCTGTTCCTCGGGCTCGATGCCGTGCAGCACGATGTCGGCGCCGGCGCGCGCCAGCGCCTCGGCGATGCCCCAGCCTATGCCCTGGCTGGATCCGGTGACGAGGGCGGTGCGCTGGGTCAGTTTCATGGTGTCAGGCGGCAAGCAGGAATCGTTCGACCAGGCCGAGCTGATCAACCGTGTTCAGCGCCGGCGCATGGCCGCAGCCGGCGAACTCGACGCCGACCGCGCGCGGGCCGCTGCAGCGCATGGCCTCGAAGGTGGCGCGGCTGAGCAGGTCGGAGTCCGCCCCGCGCAGCGCCAGCACCGGCAGGTTCAGGCGCTCCCACTCGGCCCAGCGCGCGTAGTCCTCGGGGTGGTGGACGAACTGGCCGACCATCGCCGGGTCGTAGTGGGGGGTCCAGCGACCATCGGGCAGGCGGCGCGCCGAGCTCTCGGTGAGGCGCCGCCACTGCGTGTCGCTCAGGGCCCCGTAGGGCGCGTAGACCTGGCGGAAGTAAGCCTCCAGCTCGACCATGCTGGCGAAGGCCGGCGGCTTGCCGGCGTAGGCACGGATGCGCGCCAGCGCCGCCGGCTCCAGCGCCGGACCGACGTCGTTCAGCACCAGGCGCTGGATGCGGTCCTGCAGCCGACCGGCCGCGGCCACCAGGCCGATCGCGCCGCCCATCGAGGTGCCGACCCAGGCGCAGCGTTGGATGCCGAGCTGGTCAAGCAGCTCGACGGCCAGCTCGACGTAGAAGTCCAGGCAGTACTCGGCCTGCGGCTGCGGGCTCCATTGCGACAGGCCGCGGCCGATGGTGTCGGGGCAGATCACGCGGAAGCGCGGCGCCAGGTGCGCCGCCAGCTCGTCCATGTCGCGGGCTGTGCGCGCCAGGCCGTGCCAGGCGATCACCACCTCGGGGTTGTGCTCGTCGCCCCAGTCCATGAAGTGGATCTCGCGGCCGGCACAGCGGGCGTAGCGCGAGATCATGAACGCAGCTTTCCGACGATGCCCGACGGGAAGTGATACACGGAAAGCACGAAGAGCACGCCCAGCCAGAGCAGCCAGCGGTCGGGCGACAGCAGCTCGCCGACGAAGGGAATGCCGGCGACGGCCGGCTGCGCGGCGGCCATCAGGGCCTGCAGGTAGTTCTGCGCGAGCACGAAGAGCACCGATCCGATAACAGCGCCGTAGACCGTGCCCATGCCGCCAATGACGACGATGAGCAGGATGTCCAGCATGATCTCGAAGCTCATCGCCGTTTCCGGCCCGGTGTAGCGCAGCCAAAGCGCGAGCAGCACGCCGGCGAGCGTCGCGAACAGCGCGGCGATGACGTTGGAGAGCGTGCGGTAGACGACCAGTCGGTAGCCGATGGCCTCGGCGCGGAACGGGTTCTCGCGGATCGCCTGCAGCACGCGGCCGAAGGGCGAGTTGACGATGCGCAGCATGGTCAGCACCAGCACCACGGTGGCCACGAACAGCCCGTAATAGGTCAGCAGCCGGCCGTTGATCTCGACGCCGAGGATCTCGTTCTCGACGAGCAGGGTCGCCGGGCGCAGCAGCTCGGGCACGCGGAAGTTCAGCCCGTCCTCGCCGCCGGTGAAATCGCTGAGCTGCGAGGCGAGCGTCACGAAGGCCGAGGCGACGGCGAGCGTGATCATCGCGAAGAAGATCGCCTTCACACGCAGGCTGAACAGGCCGATCAGCAGCGACAGAAGCAAGGAGACGAGCAGCGCACCGACTATGCCGATCGCCAGCGACGACCACTCGGGCCCGAGCCGCGAGCTGGCGATCGCCACGCCATAAGCGCCGATGCCGAAGAACATCGTGTGCGCGAAGCTGACGATGCCGGTGTAGCCGAGCAGCAGGTCGTAGCTGACGACGAGCACGATGAAGACCAGCATCTTGGCCGCCACGGCAAGCGGCTTGCTACCAGGGAACAGGAAGGGCGCGGCGGCCAGGCCGACGAGGCAGACGAGCAGCAGCGCGGCGAGCAACTTGCTGCGCGGCAGATCGTGGGAGAGCAGGCGGTTGAGCAGCATCAGCCGGCCCTCCGCGCGACGGGGTAGAGCCCTTCAGGCCGCCAGAGCAGGATGGCGACCATCAGCGCGATGTTCGTGAACAGCGCGGCCTTGGGCGCGATGAAGCCGGCGTAGTTCGCCACCAGGCCGACGAGCAGCGCCCCGACCACGCAGCCGAAGGTCGACCCCAGGCCGCCGATGATGATGACGATGAAGATCAGCACATTGAGCTCATGGCCGACGCGCGTCGTCACGCCCTGCTGGTACAGGCCCCAGAGCACACCGCCCAAACCGGCCAGCGCCGAACCGACGACGAAGGTGCCGATGAAGAGCCGACGGATGCGATAGCCCAGGGACTCGACCATCTCGCGGTCCTGCACGCCGGCGCGGATCAAGAGGCCGATCTTGGTGCGGTTCAGCACCCAGAGCAGGATCGCGAGCACGCCCAGGCCGACGACCAGCGAGAGCAGGCGGAAGCGCTCGACCGCAACCTCGCCCAGCAGCAGCGAACCGCGCAGCGCCTCGGGCAACGGCTGCGGCACCAGCTGGGCGCCGTACTGCATCTTCAGCAGCTCCTCGCCGATGATCATGCCGCCCATGGTGATGAGGATCTGCTTCAGGTGCAGGCCGTAGACGGGCTTGACCAGCACGCGCTCGAAGGCCAGGCCGACGGTGGCGGCGACCGCCATGCCGACGAGACAGGCGGCACCCACCGCGAGGAGGTTGAGGCCGAGTTCGGGGCTGTGCACATAGGCGCCCATCGCCCCCAGCACCGTGGTCGCGACCATCGCACCGACGGCAATGAACAGGCCGTGGCCGAAGTTCAGCACATCCATCAGGCCGAAGACCAGGGTCAGGCCCGAAGCGATGATGAAGATGATCAGGCCCATCGCCAGGCCGGCGATCGTCAGCGTCGCCCAGCTGCTCGTGCTGCCAATCAAGGGCAGCGCGATCGCGGCAAGCGCCGCGATCAGCGCCAGCGGCTTCCAGTCGAAGTTCTGAATCATTGATGCGCTCCCAGGCTCAGGCCGAGAAGCCTCGTCTGAAGGGCCTCGTCGTTGGCGAGTTCCTGCATGTCGCCGGCATGCACGACCCGGCCGTCGTCCATCACCGCGACGCGGTCGCCGAGCTGGCGGGCGACGGCAAAGTTCTGCTCGACGAGCAGGACGGTGGTGCCGCTGGCTTTCACGACCTGCTTCAGCGCCTCGACCAGGTTCTGCACGATGGCCGGCGCCAGGCCCTTGCTGGGCTCGTCGATCAGCAGCAGACGGCGCGGCTCGATCAGCGCACGGGCGATCGCCACCATCTGCTTCTGGCCGCCGCTGAGCTTGCCGGCCGGGTGGCGCCAGAAGGTCTGCAGCGCCGGGAAATGCGTGAACAGGGTCTGCAGGCGCGGTTGATCGAGCTGCTGCTCGTTCTTGGCGCTGCGGGCGGCGAGCAGCAGGTTCTCGGCCACCGTGAGGTCGCTGAAGATGCCCATGTTCTCAGGCACGTAGGCGATGCCGAGCTGGGCGATGTCGGGGGTGGCCGTCGGCATGGTCTTGCCGTCGAAGCGGATCGCGCCCTGGCTGGCTTGCCAGAGGCCCATCAAGGTGCGCAGCGTCGTGGTCTTGCCGGCGCCGTTGCGGCCGAGCAGCATGGTCACCTGGCCCTCGGGGACGACGAGGTCGACGCCGTGGAGGATGTGATACGCGCCGATGTGGGTATGAACCCCGTCGAGTTCGAGAAGCGGCCTCATGCGGCCACTCCCAGATAAGCCTGCTGGACCACCGGAGAAGCAATCACTTCTGCAGGCTCGCCATCGGCCACCAGCGCGCCCTGGTGCAGCACGATGATGCGGTCGGCCAGCTCGCGCACCACGTCCATCTTGTGCTCGACCAGCAGCACGCAATGCCCGCCCTCGCGCTTGAGCTCGCGGATCAGGTCGAGCACCACGGGCACCTCGTCGACGCTCATGCCCGCGGTCGGCTCGTCGAACAGATAGACCTTGGGCTTCAGCGCCATCAGCATCGCCACCTCGAGCTTGCGCTGGTCGCCATGCGGCAAGCTGGCGGCGAGCATCTCGGCACGCGACTCCAGGCGCACGCGCGCCAGCAGCGCCATCGCCTCGTCGATCAACACACGGTGATCGCGCCAGACCGAGAACAGCCGCAGCCCCAGCCCATGCCGCGCCTGCAGCGCCAGGCGCAGGTTCTCCAGCACCGTCAGGTTGGGGAACAGCTGCGTCAGCTGGAAGGCGCGACCCAGGCCCCTGGCCGTGCGCTGCGGCGCGCCCAGGCGGCTGATGTCCTCGCCATCCAGCAAGACCGCGCCACTGCTCGCCGGCAGCTGGCCGGAGATCAGGTTGAAGTAGGTCGTCTTGCCGGCGCCGTTCGGGCCGACGATGGCCGTCAGCTCGCCGGCGCGGAACGCGCAGGACACACGGTCCACCGCGACGTGTCCGCCGAAGCGGACCGTCAGCTCTTTCGTTTCGAGCATGGGAGCTTCAGCGGCGATTGCGGATCGGCACGTTCATCTCGGCCGGCTTGATCTCGCGCACCAGCTCCGGCACGCCCCACTCAAAAGCCGGGTCGACCTTGATCCTGAAATGGAACATCGACTGCATGGCCTGCTGGTCCTCGGGTCGGAAGAACATCTCGCCCTTGGGGCTCATGAACTTCATGCCGCGCAGTACCGCCTGCAGCTTTGCGGTCTTCGCATCGCCGCCGGTCTTCTTCAGCGCCTCGACGATGGCGATGCCGGCCGTCATGCCGCCGGCGGTGAACATATCGGGCGGCGCCTTGAACTGCTTGTAGTGGTTGCTGACCAGCCACTCGTTGACCGGGTTCTTGGGCATGCCGAAGTAGTAATAGGCCGCGCCCTCCATGCCCGGGAACTGCTTGTAGGCCGTCATCGCCGGCAGGATGTTGCCGCCGGTGGCGATCTCGATCCCATGTCGCTTCAGGTCCAGGTCGGCGATCTTGAACGGGTTGCCAGCCCCGGCCCAAAGGATGAAGACCACCTTGCGCCCCGGCAGGCCCTTGAGCTTGTCGATCAGGCGCTGCGCGCCGGCGGTGAAGTCGGTGGTGGTGGTCGGCAGGTATTCCTCGTGCACGACCTTGGCCTGCTTGATGGCGTCGCGGAACGCCTTCACGCCATCGCGGCCGAACGCATAGTCCTGGGCCAGCGTGGCGATGTGGGTGCCGGCCTTGTCCAGCGCCAGCGCGTTGGCAATCGCATCCTGCGAGCTGTTGCGGCCGGTGCGGAAGATGAAGGGGTTCCACTTCTCGCCGGTGATCGAGTCGGCGACCGCCGGCTCGACGATGAGCAGCTTGCCGTACTCCTCGGCGACCGGCAGCAGGGCCAGCGCCACCGAGGAACTGGTCGGCCCGACCGCGAGGTCGGCTCGATCGTCCTCGTAAGCCGCAGCCAGCTGGCTCTTGCCGACATCGGGCTTGCCCTGGTCGTCCTTCTCGATCACGACCAGCTTGCGCCCGGCCACGGTCATGGTGCCGCCGGTCGCGTACTGCAGACCCATCACGAGGCCGGTGTGGGTCTGCTTGCCATAGGCCTCCAGCGGACCGCTCTTGCTGTAGACATGCGCAATGCGGATGTCCTTGCCCTGGGCGAGCACGGGGGCGGTGGCGAGCAGCGCGGCGGCCGCAACAAGCGCGCGGCGGGTGAACGGGGTCATCGTCGGTCTCCGGGGATCTCAGTTCCTGTCTGCAAGCCCTGTGCCATGCAGAAAAGCCTGGATTCCACCGCGATTTGCCTGCCCGCCGGACAGCGGGGAACACGCCTGTCCGGATTCCGGACAGCAGCCTTGTTCAGAGCCCGTACAGCGCCAGTTTTTCGTACAGCGCGGCGCGCGAGATGCGCAGCAGCTTGGCGGTGGCGACCTTGTTGCCGCCGGTCTGCGCCAGCGCGGCCGCGATCGCGCGGCGCTCGACCTCGCGGATCTGCTCGCTCAACGGCCGCAGCAGCGACTCGGTGCTGGGTGCTGGCAGCACGTCGACCGGCGTCTCGCTGCTCGGCGCCGCCTGCGGTAGCAGGCCGGCAAAGTGGCGCGCGCCCAGGTGCAGCTCGTCGCTCATCATGCTGGCCTGCTCCAGCACATTGCGCAGCTCGCGGATATTGCCCGGCCAGGGCTGCTGCTGCAGCAGGGCGATCGCATCGGCGGCCAGCGTGCGCAGCGGCATGCCGGAGCGGCGCGCAATGTCCTCGCTGAGCGCCTCAACGAGCAGCTCGATGTCGTCGCGGCGCTCGCGCAGCGCCGGCACGCGCAGCGGCAGCACCGCCAGGCGATAATAGAGGTCGGGCCGGAACGTGCCGGCGGCGACCATCTCGTTGAGATTGCGGCTGGTCGCGGCGATCACCCGCACATCGATGCGCTTGACGGTGTTGCTGCCCAGGGGCTCGAACTCCTGCTCCTGCAGCACGCGCAGCAGCTTGCTCTGCAGCGCCAGCGGCATGTCGCCGATCTCGTCGAGGAATAGCGTGCCGCCGTCGGCGATCGCGAACTTGCCGTCGCGGCCCTTGCGGTCGGCGCCGGTGTAGGCGCCGGGGGCGACGCCGAACAGCTCGGCCTCCAGCAGGGTGTCGGGAATGGCCGCGATGTTGATGCCGACCAGGGGCCGCGCGGCGCGCGGGCTGGCGGCGTGGATGGCGTGCGCCAGCAGCTCCTTGCCGGTGCCGGTCTCGCCGAGCAGCAGCACGGTCGACTCCAGCTGCGCGACCCGGCGCGCCTGGCGCTTCAGCTCGGTGGCCTCGAAGCTGGCGCCGACGAAGCTGCTGATCTGGTACTTGGGCCGGCGCTGCTCGCTGAGCTGGCGGCGCGCGTCCTCCAGCTGCTGCTGCAGGTGCGCGAATTTCTGCAGCAGGGGTTGCAGGCCAGGGCTGTCGGCCAGCACCAGGCCGATCGCGCCGATGATCTGCCCGGCCGCGTCATGCAGGGGCAGCCGGCTGACGACAAAGGTACCAGCCTTGTTGGTCAGCAGGTCGACAAGGATGGGCCGGCCGGAGTCGATGACCTGGGCGAGCAGGGTGTTGGGCACCACCTCCTCGACGCGGTGACCGACGAACTCGGTCTCCGAGCCGAAACCCAGGGCCGGCAGGAAGCGCTTGTAGCCGTCGTTGATCCAGACGATGCGGTGCTCGCGGTCGAGCAGCATCATGCCCTGCGCCGCTTCGGCGAAGTGCTCGAACATCGACTGCGCGGCCAGGCGCAGCACGCCGTCGACGTCGGCGGGCAGCGCCTGCGGCGGCGTCGCGTTGGGGCGGAGCGGGTGAACCTGGGCCATGGGGCGGCGATTGGAACCCAGGCGACGTTTTGTCGCCATCGGCAATCGCCCGCCCCCGCTCAGCCCAGGGCCTGGTAGAGCGCGCGGTAGGCCTGGCTCAGGCCATGCGACGGCTCCAGGTGGATCAGCGGCAGCGAGCGCTCGTGGCTTTCCTTGACCTTCACGCTGGAGCCCAGATAGGGCTGCAGCACCGGCAGCCCCTCGTCGATGAGCTCCTGCACCACGCGCTGCGGCAGCGCGGCGCGCGGCTGGAACTGGTTGACGACGATGCCCTCGACGCGCAGGTCTTCGTTGTGATCGGCCTGGATCTCGTCGACGTTCTGCATCAGCTCGTAGAGCGCGGCGCGGCTGAAGGCGTCGCAGTCGAAGGGGATCAGGCAGGCGTCGGCGGCGATCAAGGCCGAGCGCGTGTAGAAGTTCAGCGCCGGCGGCGTGTCGATCCAGACCTGGTCGTAATCCTCGGCCAGTTTGTCCAGCGCGTGACGCAGCTTGTAGATCTTCTGCCGGCTTTCCAGCTTGGCGTGCAGCTCGTCGAGCTCGGCACTGCCCGGCATCAGGTGCAGGTTGTCGAACGGCGTCTCGCAGATGAACTCGACCGGCTTGTGCTCGCGCACGCTGAACTTCAGCGAAGCGTCGAAGAAGCGGGCGCTGCCCACGCCTTCGGGCGGCTCGGCGTCGCCGAGCAGGTAGCGGCTGGCATTGCCCTGGCGATCCAGGTCGATGAGCAGCACGCGCTGCCCGGCCGCGGCGGCAATCGCCGCCAGGTTGACCGTGATGGTGGACTTGCCCACCCCGCCCTTCTGGTTGAACACGACACGCCGCATCGGACCTCCTTGCACAGATGGTTCATTGTGCAATGCAGCATCGGCTGGGTGTCCGGCAATGTCTGGATCGCGGCCCCTAGCGCATCGCGCTCAGCCCATGGCCTGCGCGATCAGCCGGTGGAACTGGTGGGTCAAGGCCTCGTGCTGCGGGCTGTAGCGGCCGCGCTGGTAGAAGCGCGAGCGCAGGCCCTGCTGCACGCTGACCACCGCGGCCTCGTCCTCCAGCTCGACCTCGTCGAGCGCGCCGCCGGCCCCCTGGCCGCGCAGCTCGGGCTTCCAGACGTAGCTGCGAAAGCGCACCCGGGTGCGCGTCGGCCCGATCGGCACCACCTGGTTCAGCGACAGGCCCCAGGGGTAGAAGTTCAGCATCAGATTGGGGAACACCCAGTAGTAGTAGGCGGCGATGCGTTGTCCGGCCTCGCTGGCCCCCGGCGCCGGCTCGAAGGCGATGTCGCCGGGCCGCGCGCGGGCCAGTTGCAGATTGCTCCAGGCCTGCTGCTCGTAGCGGTACTGGCCGAGGTCCAGGGCCTGCGTCAGCCCCGGGTGCACGAAGGGGATGTGCAGGCCCTCCAGGTAGTTCTCGACATAGAGCGCCCAGTGCGCGTCGAACTCGTAGTCGCGGCTGCTTTCCGGGTCGTGGCGGAATTCGTGCAGCGGCAGCGCGGCGAGTCGCTGCTGCAGCGGGCCGAAGAAGTCGGCGAACGACGCCAGCGGTTCGGCCACCGCCACGAAGCCATGGCCGCCCCAATCGACCAGCGGCGGCCGCGCCAGGTGGTCGCAGGGCCGCGGGAAGTCCAGCGCCCCCTGGAAGCCCGGCGCGTGCAGCAGCTGGCCATCGAGCGCGAAGCGCCGGCCGTGGTAGCCGCAGCGGATCTGCGATTGCGCCTGCAAGGGCGCATCGAGCAATCGCTTGCCGCGGTGCGTGCAGACATTGCTCAGGCAATGCAGGCGGCCGGCCGCGTCGCGGCTGAGCAGCAGCGACTCGTCGAGGCAGCCGCTCAAGAGTTCGCGCGGCGCCAGGCTGCCCGGCTCGGTGAGTTCCTGCAGATCGCCCAGCCATTGCCAGCTGCGCGCGAACAGGCGCTCGTGCTGGACCGTTTGCACGGCAGGGTCCAGGTAGAAGGCCTTGTCCAGGGTCTCGGCGCGGGCCGTGTCCGGGTGCGTGGTCCAGCGATTGCTCATGGGTCTCCTCGTTCCCGCTATGGGTGACGGTCCAGGCCGCCTCTACAGTCGCCCGCCATGGTCCTCAATGCAATCTGGGTTGCCTTCATCCTGATCGGCTTCGCCGTCGCCCTCGTCAAGCTGATGCAGGGCGACGTGACGATCTTCACGAAGATCCTCACCGGCCTCTTCGACACCGCGAAGACCGGCTTCGACATCTCGCTGGGCCTGGTCGGGGTGATGAGTCTGTGGCTGGGCATCATGAAGATCGGCGAGCGCGCCGGCATGATCGCCTTGTTCGCGCGTGCGCTGGACCCGCTGTTCCGCCGCATCTTCCCGGACATCCCGCGCGCCCACCCGGCCGGCGGCAGCATGGTGATGAACTTCAGCGCCAACATGCTGGGCCTGGACAACGCCGCCACGCCGCTGGGCCTGAAGGCGATGAAGGAGTTGCAGGAGATCAACCCCGACAAGGAGGTGGCCAGCAACCCGATGATCATGTTCCTGGTGCTGAACACCGCCGGCGTGACCCTGATCCCGACCTCGGTGATCGCGATCCGTCAGAGCATGGCGGCCAGCCAGGGCCTCACCGGCTTCAACGCCGCCGACATCTTCCTGCCGACGCTGATCGTCACCTTCATCTCGTTCTGCATCGGCATGGCCGTCGTCGCCCGGATCCAGCGCATCCCGCTGCTGAACTGGCCCATGGCGCTGTTCTTCTTCGGCTTCGGCGGGCTGATGGCGGGGCTCTACCTTTGGGTGGCCGGCCTGCCTGCCGACGAGATGGCGCGCACCATCGGGCTGATCGGCAGCCTGATCATCGTGGGCATCATTGCGCTCTTCGTCGCCGTCGGCGCGCTCCGCCGCATCAATGTCTACGAGGCCTTCGTCGACGGCGCCAAGGACGGCTTCCAGGTCGCCATCACCATCATTCCCTACCTGATCGCCATCCTGGTGGCGATCTCGGTGTTCCGCAACACCGGCGGCATGGACTATGTGGTCAGCGCCGTGGGTGCCGGCGTGGCCGCCCTGGGTCTGCCCACCGACTGGGTGGCCGCGCTGCCGGTCGGGCTGATGCGACCGCTGTCGGGCAGCGGCGCGCGCGGCCTGATGGTCGACGTGATGAGCACCTATGGCGTGGGCAGCTTCCAGGGCACCCTGGCCTGCATCATCCAGGGCAGCACCGAGACCACCTTCTACGTGCTGGCCGTCTACTTCGGCAGCGTGAACATCAAGAAGACCCGCTACGCGCTGGCCTGCGGGTTGTTGGCCGACTTCGTGGCGCTGGTGGCGGCGGTATTCATTGCCTATGCGTTCTTCGGGTGACGATGCCTGGCCTGGTGGCGCTTGTTGATCCGACGCACCACCGCCGCGAAGGCCGCGACAGTTTTTTCGCCGCGCTGAATCCAATCCGCACCTTGGCTGTCTCTAAGCCCCCGTAACACCGCGCCGTTGCGGTGCCCAAGGAGTGACAGATGGTCATGGTTTCCGGTGTCCCGCCCCGGCGCAAGGTTTGCGTCTCCCTGCTATCGCTCGGTGCCGCCTTCGCCGCCGGTGCCGCAACGACGGTCGGCCCGCTCGATCGGGTCGCCATCGAACAGCAGGCCCTGCGCTTTTGGCAGACCGTGGCCGCCAAGCCCGAGGACCGCAGCGCGTTGCTGAGGGCGTATTTCAGCGCCGGCATCGTGCAGCGCAATGGCGAAGCCAAGCTGACCGAGACCTTCGACATGCTGGCGGAAGCACTGGGACCGGGCATGGCCTCGCTGGCGCCCAGCGCGGTGCAGGGGTCGGACCCGCAAGCCGAGTTGCACTACACGCTGACGGATGGACGCCGGGTGGCCCTGCTGCTGACCCTCAAGCAGGACGAGGGTCAGCCGCCCTTGATCGACCGCTTCGGCGTCAAGCCCCTGCCGCGGCTGGTGGCCGCGGTGGAGCCGGCGCAACTGCCGGCAGCCATTGCCGCGCACCTCCGCGCGGAGCATCAGGCCCAGCGCTTCTCCGGTGCCGTGCTGGTCGCGCAAGGCGAGACCATCATCCACGCCCAGGCGGTCGGCATGGCCGATCGGCGAACGGGCCGCGCCAACACCCTGGACACGCCGATCAACCTGGGTTCGATGAACAAGATGTTCACCGCCATCGCCATCGCCCAGCTGCAAGCGGCCGGCAAGCTGGACTGGCAGGACAAGGTGGGCAAGCACCTGCCGGGTTTTCCGAACGCGGCCATCCGCGACCAGGTGACGATTCATCAATTGCTCACCCACACCTCGGGCGTCGGCTCCTACTGGAACGAGGCCTACAAGGCGAACAAGCACCGCATCGGCAGCCAGGCGCAGTTCCTGCAGACCTTCGTCGATCAGCCGCTGCTGTTCAAGCCGGGCGAGGGTCTGGCATACAGCAACGGCGGTCCGGTGATCCTGGGCCTCGTCATCGAAGCCTTGAGCGGTCTGCGCTACGAGGACTATGTGCGGCAGCACATCTACCGGCCCGCTGGCATGAAGCACAGCGATCACTACCGGCGCAACGACCGCAAGGCGGGCTTTGCGGTGGGCTACCTCCCCGGAGAGGGAGGTCGCTGGAAGGACAACCAGGAGGATCTGGGCCTGCAGGGCTCGGCCGCCGGCGGCGGGTACGCGTCGGCGCGCGACCTGCACCGCTTCTCGCGGGCGCTCAGCCAGCAGCGCCTGCTCAGCCGCGAGCAGCTCGACGTCTTGTGGAAGCCCCACACGCAACACGGCCCGGTCGGCTACGGCTATTTGTTCAGCGTCGGTCAGACCGGCAAGCAGCGCTGGGTCGGCCACAACGGCGGTGCGCCGGGGATATCAGCCGAGTTCATGCACCACCCGGACGACGGGCTGGCGATCATCGTGCTCGCCAACCAGGATGGGGCCGCAACGCCGATGCGGGAATGGCTGCACGCGCTGCTGGAGGCATCGCTCAGCGCGGGGGGCTGAGGCCCTGCCGCCGAGCGGTTGGCACGACCTCGTGCTTCAGGGCGCGAGGGTGTCGAGCGGCTAGACCCCCGACAGCACGGCATCCATCGCGGCCACCAGCGCGCTGGCCTGAGCGCCGACGTTGTCCACCGGGCGCCTCAAGAGCTTGGCCGGCAAGGGCGCCGCGTAATGCGCCAGCGCATGCAGGCGCTGGCCCTTGACGACGATCAGCGGACACAAGGCGCCCGGCGCCTTGCCCGCGCCATCCGGCACCGCCAGCGGCATGCTCAGGCGCGTGGCCAGCGCATCGAGCAGGTCGCTCTGGATCACCACCACATAGGGGATGCCATCCGCCGCGCTGCGACTCGGGTTGGGATAGACGTCGTACTGGGCCATCGGCCGTTCACCAGGGCCGCAGGTCGGCGCCCGGAATGCCATGGGCGTCGACGCGGGCGTTCTGCGCGGCAATCCAGTCGGCGAACTCGGTTTCGAAGGCCTTCTTGCGCGCGGCGCGGTTGCTCTTCTCATGCGCCGCCCGCAACGCCTGGTACTGCTCGGCCGAGAGGATCACGGTGTCGATCTGCCCCGCCTTCTCCACGAACACCGGCTCCCGCTTGGCTTGGGCGCACAGGCTGCCGAATCGGTTCTTGGCTTCGGTGGCGGTGACGCGCATGCTGCTCTCCCTATCTGATTAGCCATTTTAGCCAATTGACGCCTGAAAGGTCTCGGCGCCCAGCCTCTCAGCGCACCCCCGCCGCCGCCAGGGCCGTCATATTGACCACCCGCCGCACCGTGCTGCTCGGCGTCAGGATGTGCACCGGCTTGGCGGCACCGAGCAGCACCGGGCCGACGGTCACGCCATGGCCGCCGGTGACCTTGAGCACATTGAACAGGATGTTCGCCGCGTCGAGGTTGGGCAGCAGCAGCAAATTGGCCTCGCCGTCCAGCGTGCTGTCGGGCAGGAAGTTGCGCCTGACCTCGGCAGACAGCGCCGCATCGCCATGCATCTCGCCATCGCAGGGCACGCCGGGGCGGCGCTGCTTGAAGAGGGCTGCCGCGGCGCGCATGCGCTTCGCGCTCGGTCGCGTGGAGCTGCCGAACATCGAGTGCGAGACGAAGGCGACGCGCGGCGGGATGCCGAAGCGGCGCAGCTCGTCGACCGCCATCGCGGCGATCTCGGCGAGCTGCTCGGCCGAGGGCTCCTCGTTGACGAAGGTGTCGGCGAGGAAGAGCGTGCGCTCGTCGAGCAGCAGGGCGTTGACGGTGGCGAAACAGCTGGCGCCGGCCTGCAGGCCGATGACGTCCTGGATGTGCGCGAGATGGTGGTCGAAGCGGCCGACCAGGCCGCAGAGCAGCGCATCGGCCTCGCCGCGGCGCACCAGCATCGAGGCGATCAAGGTGTGCGAACGGCGCAGCGCCGCCTTGGCCATCGAGGGCGTGATGCCGTCGCGGCCCATCAAGGCGCGGTAGTCCTCCCAGCAGTCGCGGTAACGCGGATCGTCCTCGGGGTTGACGAGCTCGAAGTCGACGCCGGCACGCAGGCGCAGGCCGGCCCGCGCGATGCGCGACTCGATCACCGCCGGGCGGCCGATCAGGGTCAGCTGGGCCAGGCCCTCGTCGCGCACCACCTGGGCGGCCCGCAGCGCGCGCTCGTCCTCGCCCTCGGCGTAGATCACCCGGGGCTGGCGCGCCTTGGCGGCGGCGAACACCGGGCGCATCACCAGGCCGGTCTGGTAGACGAAGCGGCTCAAGGACTGCCGGTAGGCGTCGAGGTCGGCGATCGGCCTCAATGCCACGCCGGATTCCTCGGCCGCCTTGGCCACCGCCGGCGCAATGCGCAGGATCAGCCGCGAGTCGAAGGGCTTGGGGATCAGGTACTCGGGGCCGAAGGTCAGCTCCTGGCCCGGGTAGGCGGCGGCCACTTCGTCGCTGATCTCGGCCTTGGTGAGGGCCGCGATCTCGCGCACGCAGGCCAGCTTCATCGCCTCGGTGATCGAGCTCGCGCCGCAGTCCAAGGCGCCGCGGAAGATGTAGGGGAAGCACAGGACGTTGTTGACCTGGTTCGGGTAGTCGCTGCGCCCGGTGGCGATGATGCAGTCGGGCCGCACCGCCTTGGCCAGCTCGGGCCTGATCTCCGGCTCCGGATTGGCCAGCGCCAGGATGATGGGCTTGGGACCCATGGTCGCGACCATCTCGGGCTTCAGCACCCCGGCCGCCGAGCAGCCGAGGAAAACATCGGCGCCATGCATCGCGTCGGCCAGGCTGCGCGCCGTGGTGGCTTGCGCGTAGCGCTGCTTGCTTTCGTCGAGCTTGTCCTCGCGCGCCGTGTGGATCACGCCCTTGGAGTCGATGACGAAGATGTTCTCGCGCCGCACACCCAGGCCGACCATCACGTCCAGGCAGGCGATCGCCGCCGCCCCGGCGCCGCTGGCCACTAGCTTGATCTCGGCGATGTCCTTGCCGACCAGCTCCAGGCCGTTGAGCAGGGCGGCGCCGCTGATGATCGCCGTGCCATGCTGGTCGTCGTGGAAGACGGGGATCTTCAGCCGCTCCTTGAGCTTCTTCTCGACGTAGAAGCACTCGGGCGCCTTGATGTCCTCGAGGTTGATGCCGCCCAGGGTCGGCTCCAGCGCGGCGATGTGCTCGACCAGCTTGTCCGGGTCCTTCTCGTTGAGCTCGATGTCGAACACATCGATGCCGGCGAACTTCTTGAACAAACAGCCCTTGCCCTCCATCACCGGCTTGGCGGCCAGCGGGCCGATGTCGCCGAGGCCCAGCACCGCGGTGCCATTGGTGATCACGCCGACCAGATTGCCGCGCGCCGTGTAGTCGGCCGCGCAATTCGGGTCGGCCTCGATCGCCAGGCAGGGGTAGGCGACGCCCGGCGAATAGGCCAGCGACAGATCGCGCTGGTTGGCCAGGGGTTTGGTCGGCGCGACCGAGATCTTGCCGCGGCTCGGCAGGCGGTGGTAGTCGAGGGCTGCGTCGCGCAGCAGGTCTTCGGGGCTGGGCTTTTCCATGGTCGGCGAGCTTAGGGGCAGGGCGCCGGCTTGCCGATGCCTGGCTTGCATGAGCTGTTGCCGCCGGGTTCGAAGCCCTAGACTGAAAGCCCTTTCATGAACCTTGGTCAGCATCCCATGCGCAAGAACTCCCGCAGTGGCAGCGGCAAGGTCACGCTGGGCATGGTCGCCGCAGCCTGCGGCGTGTCGCCCAGCACGGTGTCGCGCATCCTCAATGGCACGGCCATCGTCAGCGCGGAGAAACGCGCCGCCGTCGACCGCGCCATCGCCGAACTGGGCTTCGTGCCCAACCCGATCGCCCGCGGCCTGGCCGGCGGGCGCACGATGAGCATCGGCGTCATCACCCAGGTGATCGACTCGCCCTTTTACGGCGTGGCGCTGCGCGGCATCGAGGAGGAGTTGGAGCCGCTGGGCTATGCGTCGCTGTTCGTCAGCGGCCACTGGAACGCCGAGCACGAGAAGCGCTGCTTCGACACGCTGATGGCGCGTCGCGTCGACGGGCTGATCATCCTCACCGGCCGGCTGAGCAACGCCACGGTGAAGGCGATCGCCAAGCAGATCCCGACGGTGATCACCGGCCGCGAGCTGCAGGCGCCCAAGCTGGTCTCGCTGGACTTCGACAACTACCGCGGCGCGCGCATGGCCACCGAGCACCTGCTCGACCTCGGTCACCGCGACATTGCCCACATTGCCGGCGACCCGGTGCATCCCGACGCCGTGGAACGCCTGCGCGGCTACCGCGACGCCCTGGAGGCCGCCGGTCTGCCGTTCCGCGAGTCCCTGGTGCTGCCCGGCATGTACTTCGAGCAAAGCGGCCGCGAGGTGGTCGAGCGCCTGCTGGCCAGCGGCCAGCGCTTCACGGCGATCTTTGCCGCCAACGACCAGATGGCCTTCGGCGCCGCCGTGGCCCTGCACGCCCACGGTCTGCGCGTGCCCGACGACGTGTCCCTGGTCGGCTTCGACGACCTCGCGCCCGCCGCCCATGTGGTGCCGCCGCTGACCACGGTGCACCAGGCCGGCCGCGAGCTGGGCCGCGCGGCGGCGCGCGCGCTGCTCGCGCTGATCAACGACCGGCAGCCGCAGGAAGTCCTGCCCGCCCCCCAGCTGATCGTGCGCGCGTCGACCCGAGCGCCGGTCCATGCGACCGTGAAGGCGCGCCGCAGCGCCAAGGCCTGAGCCAGCCGTCCGCGCGGCGGCGCAGACCCCCACTCATCGCTAACCCTGTTGTCGCGCGGCCGGCTTTCTCCCAGAATTCTGAAAGCGCTTTCAGCAGCGATGCGGAACGGTCCGCGTCCGGCGCGCCTGAGGAGACCAGCAGGGTGGCAACAACGCGGCGGGCCGGCTTGGCCCTGGCGATGGGCCTGTGCGCGCCCGGCGCCTGGCCCCGCAGGGCGGCGGCGCCGGTGCGCCGCCTGACGGTCGCCGCCTTCCCGGCCATCGACCAGATCGTGCAGGCCGCCGAACCGGCCTGGCGCGCGCGCTTCCCTGGCGTTGAGCTGCGGGTCGTCAGCCGCCAGGATGTCGACCACCACACGGCGATGACCACCGCCCTGTCGACCGCCGCCGGTCTGCCCGACCTGATGGCGCTGGAGATCGGTTACCTGGGTCGCTTCGCCGGCGGCGCCGGCCTGGAGGACCTGCGCCAAGCGCCCTATGGCGCCGACCGACTGCGCGCGCGCTTCGTCCGCTATGCCTGGGAGCAGGGACGCAACCCGCGCGGCGAGCAGATCGCGCTGCCGACCGACATCGGCCCCGGCACCCTGCTCTACCGCCACGACCTGCTGGCGCGGGCCGGCATCGCCGAGGCCCAGCTGATCGCCAGCTGGGACGCCTACGTCGAGGCCGGTCTGCGCATCAGGTCGGCCACCGGCGCCTACCTGCTGTCGCATGCGCGTGACCTGAAGAACATCATGATCCGCAGCGGCCTGCAGCCCGGCGAGGGCCTGCATTACGGCGCTGACGGCCGCGTGCTGGTCAACGGCCCGCGCTTCGCGAACGCCTTCCGCCTGGCCCGCGAGGTGCGCCGGCACCGGCTGGACGCCAAGGTGATCGCCTGGTCCACCGACTGGAGCGAGGGCTTTCGCCGCGGCGCCATCGCCACGCAGATGATGGGCGCCTGGCTGGTCGGCCACCTGAACGGCTGGCTGGCACCGGGCACGCGCGGCCTGTGGCGGGCGGCGCAGCTGCCGGGCAGCAGCTTTGCCGCCTTTGGCGGCAGCTTCTTCGCCATCCCACGTGCCGCCGCCACCGAACGCAAGCCCTACGCCTGGGCGCTGCTGCAGCTGCTCACCACCGACCCGAGCTTGCAGCTGGCAGCCTTCAGAGCGCATGACGCGTTCCCGGCGCTGGCCGCGACGCACGACGACGCCTACTTCGACGAGCCCATCCCCTTCCTGGGCAATCAGCCGGCGCGGCGGCTGTGGCGCGACGCGGCGCGGCAGATCCAGGCACCCAGCCTGCACAAGCAGGACCCGTTCGCCGACGAGGTCGTCAATACCGAACTGGACAAGGTGCTGGACCGCGGCAAGGACATCGCCAGCGCCCTCGGCGACGCCGAGCGCCTGCTGCGCCAGCGTGCCCATCGATGAAAGCCCGGCCATGAGACTGCCCCGCCTGAGCCCCCGCCACACCCCCTACGTGCTGCTGCTGCCCTTCCTGCTGCTGTTCGCGGTGTTCGGCCTGTTCCCGCTGCTGTTCTCGCTCTACCTGGCCTTCATGAGCTGGGAGCCGACCAGCGGCCTGGGTGCGATGCATCACGTGGGCTGGGACAACTTCGCCTTCGCGCTGCAGGACGAGTGGTTCTGGAAGTCGCTGAGGAACACCTTGTGGCTGGCCGTGGCCGCCGGCCTGCCGCAGCACCTGGTGGCGATCCCGCTGGCCGTCCTCCTGAACGGGCTGTTCCAGCGCTGGCGCAACGCGGCCGTGGGTCTTTACTTCCTGCCCTACATCACGTCGACGGTGGCGATCTCCATCCTCTTCATGTCCTTGTTCTCCACCGACTACGGACTGGTCAACCTGCTGCTGGCGCAAGCGGGGCAGCTGCCACTGATCGGGGGCCTGATGCCGGCGCCGGTCGACTGGCTGAACGACCCGGACGCGATCAAGCCGGCGATCGCCATGCTGGTGTTCTGGCGCTTCGTCGGCTTCAACACCGTGCTCTACCTGGCGGCGCTGCAGACCATCCCACGCGATCTGTACGAGGCGGCCACCATGGACGGCGCCTCGAAATGGCAGCAGTTCCGCTGGATCACGCTGCCGGGGCTCAAGCCCATGATGCTGTTCGGCGCCACGCTGTCGGTGATCGGCGGACTGCAGCTGTTCGAGGAGCCCTTCATCCTGACCGGGGGCAAGGGCGGATCGGATCAGGCCGGCATGACCAGCGCGGTCTATCTCTACCGCACGGCCTTCGACTTCAACGACTTCGGCGCGGCGAGCGCGATGTCGTGGTTGATGTTCATCGTGGTCGCGGTGTTGACGTGGATGACGCACAAGGCCTTCGGCGCCGGGAGCAAGCCAGCATGAGCACGACGATCAGGACGAACGCGATGACGCCGATCGCGGCGCGGGCCCTGGTGCTGGCCGGCGCGCTCATCATGCTCGCGCCCTTCTATTTCATGTTCGTCTTCGCGACCCAATCGCGAACCGAGATCTTCGCGATGCCACCGCCGCTGTGGTTCGGCGACGACCTGCTGGCCAACCTGGAGATCCTCACCAGCCGCATCCCCTTCTGGCGCAACCTGGGCTGGAGCGTCTATGTCGCGCTGATGTCGACGGGGCTCACCCTGCTGTTCTGCTCGATGGGCGGCTACGCCTTCGCGATGTTCGAGTTCAGGGGCAAGAAGGCCATCTTCGGCCTCGTGCTCGGCACCATGATGCTGCCCAGCTTCATGACCATCATCCCGACCTTCATGGTGATGGACCTGCTGGGGTGGATCGACCAGCCGCGCGCGCTCTACATCCCCGGCGCCGCCTCGGCCTTCGGCATCTTCCTGATGCGGCAGTACGTGCTGTCCGCGGTGCCGCGCGAGCTGATCGAGGCGGCGCGCATGGACGGCTGCTCGGAGCTCGGCATCTATGCGCGCATCGTGCTGCCGCTGCTCAAGCCGGCGCTGGGCACGCTGGGCCTGGTGGCCTTCATCGCCTCGTGGAACAACTTCATGGGTCCGCTGATCGTGATGCGCTCGCCCGAGATGTACACCCTGCCGCTGGCGCTGCGCGCGCTGCAGTCGCCGGTGGACACCGAATGGGGCGCGCTGATGACCGGTTCGGCGATCGCCACCCTGCCCCTCATCGTTCTCTTCCTGCTCGCCTCGCGCCAGCTCATCGCCGGACTGACCGCCGGCGCCGTCAAGTAGGCATCGCACCATGACCGTCTCCCGGCACGACTTCCCGCCCGACTTCCTCTGGGCCGTCGCCACCAGCAGCTTCCAGATCGAGGGCGCCGCGCAGCTCGACGGCAAAGGCCCGTCGATCTGGGATCGCTTCTGCGAGCAGCCCGGCGCGATCGCCGACGCCAGCAACGGCGTCGTCGCCTGCGACCACTACCACCGGCTGGAGCAGGACCTGGACCTGATCGCCGAGCTCGGCGTCAACGCCTACCGCTTCTCGATCAGCTGGCCGCGCGTGCAGCCCTCGGGGCAAGGCGCCTGGAACGACAAGGGCCTGGACTTCTACGAGCGCCTGGTCGACGGCCTGCTGGCCCGCGGTGTGATGCCGCATGCCACGCTCAACCACTGGGACCTGCCGCAGGCGCTGCAGGAGGAGGACGGCTGGGCCAACCGCGACACCGCCTACCGCTTCGTCGACTACGCACTGGGCATCCAGCGGCGCATCGGCGATCGGCTCAAGGGACTGACGACGCACAACGAGCCCTGGATCGTCGCCATGCTGGGCCACCACCACGGCGTGTTCGCGCCGGGACAGAAGAACGAGACCCTGGCCTGGCAGGTCAGCCACCACCTGCTGCTCAGCCACGGCATGGCATTGCGCGCCTTGCGACGCGAAGGCGCCACCGCCGAGCTGGGCATCGTGCTCAACCTGTCGCCCATGCACCCGGCCACCGAGTCGCCGGCCGACATCGCCAAGGCCAGGCTGGAGGATGGCCAGCTGCTGCGCTGGTACCTCGACGCCATCCACCATGGCCGCTACCCCGAGGACGTGCTGCAGGCGCTGGGCGACAAGGCGCCGCTGATCGAGAGCGAGGACCTTGCCGCTATCCAGACCCCGCTCGACTTTCTCGGCATCAACTACTACTCGCGCTCGGTGGTCTCCAGCGGCGAGCCCTGGGACGCCAAGGCGCAGGGACTGGCCGTCACCGACATGGGTTGGGAGGTCTACCCGCAGGGCCTGACCGAGCTGCTGCTGCGCCTGCAGCGCGACTACCCGACCCTGCCACCGGTCTACATCACCGAGAACGGCGCCGCCTTCCGCGACGAGGTCACGCATGGCCGCGTGCACGACGCCGAGCGCGTGCGCTACCTGCAGCAGCACATCCAGGCGGTGCACGACGCCATGCAGCAGGGCGCCCGCGTGCACGGCTACATGGTCTGGAGCCTGCTCGACAACTTCGAATGGGCTTTCGGCTACAGCAAGCGCTTCGGCATCGTGCATGTCGACTACGCGACGCTGAAGCGCACGCCCAAGGACAGCGCGCTCTGGTACCGCGACTTTCTGGCGGGGAAAGCCTGAGATGGCCGCCGTCACGCTGCGCGGCCTGCGCAAGTCCTTCGGCGACACCGAGATCCTCAAGGGCATCGACCTGGAGATCCTGGATGGCGAGTTCATGGTCTTCGTCGGGCCCTCGGGCTGCGGCAAGACGACCACCCTGCGCCTGATCGCCGGCCTGGAGTCCATCAGCAGCGGCGAGCTATTGATCGACGGCCAGCGCGCCAACGACATCCACCCGGCGCAGCGCGGCGCCGCCATGGTCTTCCAGAGCTATGCGCTCTACCCGCACATGACGGTGGCGGAGAACATGGGCTTCGCGCTGAAGATGGCCGGCCGGCCGCGCCAGGAGCGCGAGGCCGCGGTGCGGCGCGCCGCCGAGACGCTGCGCATCGAAAGCCTGCTGCAGCGCACGCCCAAGGAACTCAGCGGCGGTCAGCGACAGCGCGTGGCGATCGGCCGCGCCATCGTGCGCCAGCCCAAGGTCTTCCTGTTCGACGAGCCGCTGTCCAACCTCGACGCCGCGCTGCGCGTCGACATGCGCATCGAGCTGGCCCGGCTGCACCGCGAGCTGGGCACCACGATGATCTATGTGACCCACGACCAGACCGAGGCCATGACCCTGGGCCAGCGCATCGCCGTCTTCAACCAGGGGCGCATCGAACAGCTGGCGCCTCCGCTGGCCGTCTACGAGCGGCCGGCCACCGACTTCGTGGCCGGCTTCATCGGTTCGCCACGCATCAACCTGATCGCCCGCACCGCCTGCCCGCCGGCCTTGTGGCAGCACTTCGGGCTGCCCGACAGCGCGACGCGCGCCGGCATCCGTCCCGACCACCTGGCGCTGGCCGACGACGGTCTGCCGGCCACGCTGGAGCTGGCCGAGCACCTGGGCGATGCCAGCATCCTGCACCTTCGCGTCGACGGCCTGGCCGAGCCCCTGACCGTGAAGGCCGGCGAGCAGGCACGTGGCTTGGGCACCGGCGACCGGGTCGGCGTGGCCGTGCAAGCCGGCAAGGCGCTGGGCTTTGACGAGCAGGGACGCCGGCTTTGATGCGCAGGCGTTCGGTCATCAGCGCGGCCGCATTGTCGCCGGCCGGCGCGGCGCCGCAGCAGGCGCTGGTGAGCCTGAGCTATGACGACGCGCTGCCCAGCCAGCTCGACATCGCCTTCCCGGCCCTGCAGCGCCACGGGCTGCGCGCCAGCTTCTACCCGACGCTGGCGGCCGACGGCCTGCACGAGCGGCTCGCCGACTGGCGCCGCGTGGCCGCCGCCGGCCACGAGCTGGGCAATCACAGCCTGTATCACGGCTGCTCGCGCAGCCTGCCGGGGCGCGACTGGGTGCCGCCGCATCACGACCTGGACCGCAGCAGCGTCGCCGCCCGGCGCGACGAGATCCGGCTCGCGAACCGCTTCCTGCAAGCCATCGATGGCCGGGCGGGTCCACGCACGCTGACCGTTCCCTGCGGCGACCTGCTGGCCGGCGGCGAGCCCTGGCTGCCGGCCGTGCGCGACGCCTTCGTGGCCATCAAGACCCGGTCCGGCGACGGCGTCACCCCGCGGGATCGTCTCGACTGGATGGACCTGGAGAGCTTCGTGGCGGTGCAGACCAGCGCAGCCCAGCTGATCGCCGTCGTCGAGCATGCCGCGGCGATCGGCGGCATGGCCAGCCTGATCTTTCACGGGGTCGGTGGCGACCACCTGGCGGTCGCTGCCTCCGCCCACGAGGCTTTGCTGGCCCACCTCGCCGCGCACCCGGATCGCTTCCGGGTCGACAGCCTGCTCCGCCTGGCGAGCTGAGCAGCGACTCAGGCGGCGGGCGGCGCGGGCGCGATCAGGGGTGCGAACAGGGGTGGCAACTGGTCGCGCAGGCTGTCGACGAGGAGTTGCTGCAGCGCACGCTGACGGACCACCGGCGGGGTCGCGGACCATGGATCGCGACCGTTGAAGCCTCTGCCCAGCGAAATCATCGTGCTGCGCGCCAACCGCTGTTCGCCGATCAAGCGCTGCGCCTGCAGATCGACCAGACAGAGCCGCAGGTGGGCGCAGGCTGCGACCAAGCCACGCGTCGTGCGGCCGCTGCCGGAGCGGCGCACCAGCAGCTCGGGATCGACGTAGAAGCCCAGGCCCTTCAACAGCGCCGCGCCGACGCTGCTGCCAGCCGCCATCGGCACCTTGACTTGGGCGAGGTCGCGCAGGATCAGCAGCAGATGGCTGCAGCGTTCGCTGTCAGGAGCGAGTTAAGCGACTCCGGCAAGCGCGCCGGATCGGCCTCGAGGACCTCAGGACCGGCTGACAACAATTGGCTGTCGAGCTTGAAGGGCAACAGCCGCTCCGCCGGCAAGCCGGCCTGCTGTGCCAGTTCGGCCGCGATGCTGGCGCACAGAGCGTCCAGGCCGATGTCGTCGGCCGGGAACGAGTCCTGATGGCTGGGCTGGAGGTGTGTGCCCACCTGGTCGGTGCGTTGCACCAGGGTCCAGCGTTCCCCGGTGGCGGCCGCAATGGCCAGCTTGGGCAGGGGTTCGGCACGGAGCGAGGGGAAGGCAACGATCGAACTGCCAAGCAGCAGGCGTCGGGTCAGCATCATGATGGGCCCATTATCGGCGCCGCAGGGGCCGCTGCCAGTCCCCGGTCAGCGCTGGTAGACCCGCACGTACTCGATCTCCATGGCGCGCGGGAAGATGGTGTCGTCCACCGCCCCCCCGAGGTCACCACCGATGGCGACGTTGAGGATCAGGAACTGCGGCGCGTTGAACGGCCATTGCGCGCTGCCGGTGCCGGCGTTGCGGTAGACGAAGTGCGTTTGGCCGTCGACGCCGAAACGGATCTCCTGCGCCGTCCAGTGCATCTGGTAGTTGTGGAACTGGCTGCAGGCAGTGCTCAGGCTGCGACCGTCGCCCTTGCCGTTGCCGCCGCTGCCTGAGCTGGTGTGCACGGTGCTGAACACATGGTCGGGGCGGCTGCCGACATGCTCCAGGATGTCGAGCTCGCCGCCAGCCGGCCAGCTGCCCTGGCTGCCCAGCATCCAGATCGCCGGCCAAGTGCCTTTGCCGCAGGGCAGCTTGGCGCGCACTTCGACAAAGCCATAGGTCCAGTCGGCCTTGCCGGCGGTGATCAGGCGGGCCGAGCTGTAGCGCTGGCCGCCCCAGTCGGGCTGGGTGCTCAGCGACTCCAGGCGCGCGGTGATGACCAGCTTGCCGTCGCGCACTTCGCTGTTCTCCAGGCGCCCGGCGCTGTAGTACTGCTTCTCGTTGTTGTACCAACCGGCGCGGTTGCGCCCGGTGTCGTAGACCCAGCGGCTGGGGTCGGGCAGACCGGGCTGCTCGAACTCGTCGGCCCAGACCAGCCGGTAGTCGGAGGGACGCTCCAGGTTCGGCGCGGGAACGGGTGCGGGAGCGGGTGCTGGCGGCGGCGGCGGCGGCGCCGGGCTCGGTGCCGGTGAGGCGCTGCCGCCGCCCCCGCAGGCGTTCAGGCTGAGCAGCAGGGCGGAACAGAGCAGCAGGCGGTTCTTCATGGCGTTGGAGGTCACGGGGGGTGGGAGTGAGCGGTCAGCGAAGGGCGCGCCGGGCGAGCAGTCGCTCGGCGTCCTCCAGCGCGAGGTCGATCGACTTGCCGCGCAGCAGCACCTTGTCCAGCTCGGTGCCGACGACCTCGTCGGCAAAGCGGTCCTGCCGGTGCGGGCGCGGGGCCTGGATCTGCGCGGCGGCCTCGGCCCAGAGCCGGCGGGCGGCCTGGCCGCCGAGGAAGGGCAGGGGCTCGTCGAAGAAGGGGCCCTGCTGAGCGGCGCGCAGCGCCGGGAAGGCGTCGTAGCGGCGGAAGGCCTGCTGCTGCATCTCGGCGTCCAGACAGAGCAGGCGCACGAAGGCCCAGGCCAGCAGCTGGCGCTCGCGCGGCAGGCGGCGCGGAATGGCATAGAAGGCGCCGCCGTAGCTGGTCTGCGTGCCCTCGGGCAGGTGGCTGGCGCGCCAGCGGCCGGCCGTCTGCGGCGCCACCCAGCCGGCCAGCTGACCGACCAGCCAGGCGCCGCCGGGTTCGCTGGCCAGGCGGCCGCGGCGCAAGGCTTCCGCCCACTCGTTGGACCAGGCGTTGACGCGCGCATCCAGTCCCAGGCGCCGCACGCGGCGGATCAGCTCGAAGCAACGGCGAAAGCGAGGGCGGTGCAGCAGCGGTCGGGAGTCGGCGTCGTAGAACTGGCCCTCGCCGGGCTGCAGGTCGTGGCGCAGCAGGATGTCCTTGAGCAGCTGCACATGGGAGATCAGGAAGGCACCGGTGCGGCTGCGCACGCGCTCGCCGGCCAGCAGGTAGTCGTCCCAGCTGCGCACCATGGCCGCCGGGTCGACGCCGGCCTGCGCCAGCAGGTCCTGGCGATAGAGCAGGGTGCCCGGGCCGATGTCGGCCGGCATGGCGATCAGCCGACCGGCTTCGTTGCTGCCCTGGGTCAGCGCGTAGGGCGTGATCTGCTCGCGCCAGCGCTGGGCATCGAAGGGCGCCTCGTCGAGCGGCTGCAGGCCGCTGCCGCGCGAGAAGCGGCCCAGCTGGCTGGCCTCCAGCACCATCAGGTCGGGCAGCAGCGAGGCCGTGCTCAACGCGGTGTTCATCGCCACATGGTGGTCGGCGTACTGGCGGCTGAGCACCTGCAAGGGCTGCCCGGGCTGCAGCTCGCGCCAGCGTGGCTCGGCCTCGCGGGCGATCTCGTCGACCAGCGGGAAGGCGGCCACGCGCAGCGGCGGCGGCGACGCCAGCGCGGGCAGCGACAGGGTCAGGCCGCTTGCCAACAGCTGGCGACGGTGCAGGGCGGGCGTCAAGGCGGGATGGAGGGGCCGGCGCCCGGGTGGGCCAGGCGCCGGCTGGTTGCGAGAAGCATGCTTTCCAGCACCGGCGATGCCGGCCTGTCTGCAGGAGTGAAAGCGCTTTCATGATTGCCCGTTTGCGCCGCCGGGTCAAGCGCTGGCTAACCCCAGGGGCGCGCCACCCCCAAGACCTCGGGGCGGCGGCGCGGTATCGGCGCCACGCCCTCGGGTCCGCCCTAGGTTGCAAAGCGATGACGGAAGCCTATGCTGCTGAAAGCGCTTTCAAAGCTTTTGCAATCGCTCGTCCCGACCGCTCGGAATCCCCCCGTTCCGCACCCACCCCGCTATCCGGAGACTCTTGATGAATGCCTCCTCACCCGCCGACCGCCGCCGCCCGCCCGCGTTCCGGCTCAGCCGCCTGACCCTGGCCGCCGGCCTGCTGATCACGGGCGGCGCGCATGCCCAGCAAGCCGACCAGGCGCAGGTCCTGGACACGGTGGTCGTCACCGGCATCCGCAAGAGCCTGGAGACCTCGGTCAACCTGAAGCGCAGGGCGACGGGCCTGGTGGACGGCATCGTGGCCGAGGACATCGGCAAGTTCCCGGACACCAACCTCGCCGAATCGCTCAGCCGCATCAGCGGCGTCTCGATCGAGCGCAACAACGGCGAGGGCACGCGCATCACCGTGCGTGGCATGGGCCCGGACCAGAACCTGGTGCTGCTCAACGGCCGCCAGATGCCGGGCTCCAGCTTTGATGGCGGCGCCCCGGCCTCGCGCTCCTTCGACTTCTCCAACCTCGCCTCCGACGGCATCGCCGCGCTCGAGGTCTACAAGACCAGCCGCGCCAGCAGCCCGACCGGCGGCATGGGCGCCACCGTCAACGTGCGCACCCAGCGCCCGTTCGACATCAAGGAAACCATCGCCCAGCTCGGCGTGAAGATGGTCAGCGACGAGACGGCGCGCAACGTGCCCAGCGAGCAGCAGGGCAAGCGGGCCACGCCGGAGGTCAGCGGCATTTACAGCACGGTGAGCGCCGACGGCAGCTTCGGCATCGCGCTGATGGGCACCTACCAGGAGCGCGACTCCGGCTATTCGCAGGCGGCGGTGACCAGCGGTTGGAAGAGCTTTGACGGCACGGTGGACAACGACTGGGGCGGTGGTAACGCGCAGTGGGGCGGCCTGCCCCCGGCGGCGTGGAATGCCATCAAGAACCGTCCGGGCCCCGACTCCATCTACAGCGTGCCGCAGAACATGAACTACTCGTTCACCGGCGTGCACCGTGAGCGCCTGAACGGCCAGCTGGTCGTGCAGGTCAAGCCGATGAAGGATCTGGTCGCGACCCTGGACTTCGTCATGTCGGAGCAGAAGTTCCGCCAGCGCCGCAACGACATCTCGGCCTGGTTCAACTACGGCGGCCAGTTCGGCGAATACCAGACCGGTTCGCCGTCGTCGCCCATCATCTACGGCGAGACGATGACGGGTTCCGACGTCGCCATGGGCGGCTCGCGCATCCAGACCAAGATCAAGAACCAGCAGCTCGGCCTGAACCTGAAGTGGAAGGCCAGCAACGCGCTCAACTTCGACCTCGACATCCACCAGTCGTCGGCCACCTCGGGCGCCGACGACCCGCTGGGGACCAGCGTGGTGCTGGGCACGGCGATGTTGAACCGCGGCGACACCTATGTCGACTTCAGCAACAAGTTCCCGGTGCTGAACATCGTCGGCGGCGCCCTCGACCCCACGCTGATGCAGCTGCAGGGCTCGGTGTTCAGCAACAGCTACCAGAAGAACGAGGTCAAGCAGCTGCAGACCAACGGCCAGTGGAGGATCGACGGCGACAGCAGCCTGGACTTCGGCGTCGCGCTGACCGAGGTGAAGAACCGCTCGGCCTTCGCCAACGTGCAGCGCGACAGCTGGGGCGGCAACGCCGCCGGCGGGCCGGCCGCGATGCCCGACGACATCTGGAAGGCCGAGTCGATCAGCAAGTACTTCAACGGCATCCCCGGCTCGAACGACCCGCGCCTCTACAACCAGTTCTTCAGCTTCAACTTCGAAAAGCTGCGCGCCGCCGCCATCCAGGCCCTGGGCTCGGATGAGCTGCTGAAGGCCTCGTTCAACTTCACCGACGACCTGCGCACCACCGAGAAGTCGGAGGCGATCTACGCCCAGTACAACCTGGCCTGGGACTGGGTCGTTCCGATGGACCTGTCGGCCGGCTTGCGTTACGAGCGTACGAAGGTCGAATCGCCGAGCGTTCAATCGACGCCGACGGCCGTGCGATGGGCCGGTGACAACGAGCTGCCGGTCATCTTCAGCGGCAGCACCACGACCTTGGGCACCGGCAAGTACAGCTATGCCCTGCCCTCCATCGACTGGAGCGCCGAGCTCACCAACGACACCAAGATCCGACTCAGCTACGGCAAGACCATCGGTCGCCCGGGTTGGAACGCGATCGGCGGTCGCATCCTGAACAGCATCGCGCGCATCGACGGCGGTACGGGTTCCCTGGGCAACCCGAACCTGAAGCCGCTGCAGTCGAACAACTTCGACTTCTCGGCCGAGCACTACTACGCTCGGAGCAGCTATGTGGCGCTGAGCTACTTCCTCAAGAAGGTCAAGGACTACAACGCTGCGGTCATCGCCGACCAGACGATTCCCGGCCTCACCACCCCGGTCGGGGGCGCCTACTTCCAGCAGGCGATTCAGGCCGGCGGCTGTGCACCGACCGACTCGGGCTGCATCCGCCAATACATCTTCACCAACCTCGCCAATGCGCCGGGCGTGGACGCGAACGCCCGCACCATCACCGGCCAGCCCGGCGATCCGCTGCTGGTGTTCAAGCTGGGCAGCTTCGCCAACAACGAGCGCAAGAGCCGCATCAACGGCGTCGAGTTCAACGCCCAGCACATCTTTGCCAACACCGGCTTCGGCATCTCGGCCAACTTCACCAAGGTGAAGTCCGATCGCGATTACGACAACGGCAGGGTCGGCGCGCAGACCGATGTGCTGGTCGGCATGGGCGACTCGGGCAACCTGGTCGGCTTCTACGAGAACGCCGACTTCAGCGCTCGCCTGGCCTACAACTGGCGCGGCAAATTCCTGGTCGCCAACTTTGGCGGCACCGACGGTGCCCAACCGCTGTACGTGGAGCCCTATGGGCAGTTCGACCTGAGCGTCGGCTACAACTGGGACAAAAACCTGCGCTTCCAGTTCGAGGCCATCAACCTGACCGACGAGTACGTGCGCACCCATCTGCGCAACGAGAACCAGATCGGATCGGTGACCAAGCTGGGCCGCCGCTTCATGATCGGCGCGCGCTACAAGTTCTGAGGTCGGCGCCACCTGCGACGCATGTGGCGCTTGCCCTGAACACCCCAAAGGGCCGGCTTCGTCCGGCCTTTTTCGTCGACGGTTTTAATCGGGGCTGGCATGGCCTCCGAGGATCGGAATGTGAACGAACGAGTGGAGCGCGTGATCGTGCTGGGCGGCGGCTCGGCCGGTTGGCTGGTGGCCGGCCTGCTGGCGGCCGAGCACCCGGCGCTGCGCATCACGCTGATCGAGTCCAGCGATGTGCCGGTCATCGGCGTCGGCGAGGGCACCTGGCCGTCGATGCGCGACACCTTGCGCCGCATCGGCCTGGCGGAGACCGAGTTCATCCGCCGCTGCCAGGTCTCCTTCAAGCAGGGCTCTCGCTTCGACGGCTGGCGCCAAGGCGCGCCCGGCGAGCAAGGCGACCGCTACTACCACCCCTTCATGCTGCCGGTCGGCCATGGCGACGTCGACCTGGTCTCGGCCTGGCTGAGCACCCAGGCCGATCGGCCGTTTGCCGACCTCGTCAGCCCCTCGGTCCAGGTCTGCGAGGCCGGCCGCGCGCCCAAGCAGGCGCAGACGCCGGCCTTCGGCGCCGTCGCCAATTACGCCTACCACTTCGACGCCGGCCTGTTCGGCCAGCTCCTGCGCGAGCACGCCACCGCCGTGCTCGGCGTCGAGCACCTGGTCGACCATGTCGACGCGGTGCGCTCGCACGAGAACGGCGACATCGCCGCCTTGCAGACCCGCGAGCACGGCGAACGGACCGCCGACCTCTTCATCGACTGCTCGGGCCTGGCCGCGCGGCTCATCGGCGAGCACTTCGGCGTGCCCCTGAAGAGTGAACGCGAGGTGCTGTTCAACGACGCCGCGCTGCCGGTGCAAGTGCCCTACGCGAGCCCCGACGCGCCGATCGCCACCTGCACCGTCGCCACCGCCTGGGCCAAGGGCTGGATCTGGGACATCGGACTGCCGACGCGGCGCGGTGTCGGCTGCGTGTTCTCGCGCGCCCACGCCAGCCAGGACGAAGCCCAGGCGGCGCTGCAGGCCTACCTGGACGCCACCGGTGCGCCCGCCGAGCGCCCGGCGCCGCGGCTGATCCGCTACGAGCCCGGCTACCGGGAGCAGTTCTGGGTGCGCAACTGCGTCGCCATCGGCCTGGCCTCGGGCTTCATCGAGCCGCTGGAAGCCTCGGCGCTGGCCCTGGTCGAGCTGTCGGCGCAGCGCCTGTGCGACGAGCTGCCGATGAGCCGCGCCAGCATGGACGCCGTCGCCCGCCGTTTCAACGACGACTTCGGCTACCGCTGGTCGCGGGTGATCGACTTCCTGAAACTGCACTACCTGCTGTCACAGCGCGACGACAGCGAATACTGGCGCGCCCACCGCGACCCGGCGAGCTGGCCGGCGAGCCTGCGCGAGCTGCTGCCGATGTGGCGGCTGCGCCCGCCGGCGCGGCACGACTTCGGTCGCATCGACGAAGTCTTTCCCGCCGCCAGCTACCAGTACGTGCTCTACGGCATGGGTTTCCGCCCGGTCCCGCAGCCGCTGTCCGCCGCCAAACTGCAGTCAGCCCAGGCCTGCTTCGACGAGGCCGCCCGCCAGGCAAGGCGTTTCATCCCCGCCTTGCCGGGCCATCGCAGCCTGCTCGACCACCTCCACAAGACCGCGACATGACCCGCCCCGCCCTGCTCGACAACGTCAGCCACCGCCACCTGCGCATCCACACCGAGCGCTCGGCCAACCTGGGCGATGCCCGCCAGTCCTGCCTGGCCCTGCCGGCCGAGTTCCGCCAGCTGCAGGCGCATTACCCCATCGTCTTCCAGCATGTCGACGGCGACGCCGGCTTCCAGCCGGTGGCCCTGTTCGGCCTGGAGGAGGGCCAGAACCTGTTCCTGGGCGAGCGCGGCTGGGCGGCCCCGGTGCTGCCCATGGCCTTGCAGCGCGAACCGTTCCTGATCGGCCGCGGGCCCGACGACAGCCTGAAGCTGCACATCGACCTGGACAGCCCGCGCATCGTGCGGCCGGAGGAGGGCGAGCTCGGCACCGCCCTCTTCATGCCGCATGGCGGCTTCAGCGACTACCTGGACCATGTCGTGCAGCTGATGGAACACCTGCACGCCCAGGCCCAGCAGCTGCCGGTCTTCATCGACGCGCTGACCCGCCATCAGCTGCTCGAGCCCTTCGTGCTCGACATCGAGCTGCCGGGAGGCGAGCAGGGCCGGTTCAGCGGCTGGTTCACGGTCAACGAGGAGCGCCTGCGCGCCCTGCCCGGCGCCGCGCTGGAGGCCCTGGCCCGTGACGGGCATCTGCTGCCGATCTTCATGCAGATCGCCTCGCTGGCCCAGTTCACCGCGCTGGTCGAGCGCAGCCACCGGCGCTGAGTTCCCCATGCAAGCCGTCCCTGACTGGAACGGGCCCGTCGACCCCGAGGCCCTGCCCGACGCGCTGCTGCGCGCCGACCGGCCCTATGTGCTGCGCGGCGCCTTTGCGCATTGGCCGGTGGTGCAGGCGGCGCGCCGCTCGGACGAGGCGCTGGCCGGCTACCTGATGGGCCTGTACCGCGGCATGCGCATCGGCCTGTTCCAGTTGGAGCCCGAGGCCCGCGGGCGCGTCTTCTACGCCGACGAGACGCTGCGCGACTTCAACTTCAAGCGCTACGCCGCCACGCTCGACCAGGTGCTGAGCGGACTGCTCGGCGTCGCCAAGCACCCGCAGCCGCCGGCGCTCTATGTCGGCTCGACCACGGTGGAGGCGGTGCTGCCCGGCTTCATGGCGGCCAACCCGATGGGACTGGGCGATCGCGATGCGCTGGTCAGCCTGTGGCTGGGCAACCGCACGCGCATCGCCGCGCATTACGACCTGCCCGACAACCTGGCGGTGGTGGCGGCCGGCCGGCGCCGCTTCACCCTGTTTGCGCCGGATCAGCTGCACAACCTCTATGTCGGCCCGCTGGACCCGACGCCGGCCGGTCAGCCGATCAGCCTGGTCGACTTTGCCGCGCCCGACTTGCAACGCTTCCCGCGCTTCGCCCAGGCCTGGGAAGCCGGCGAGCAGGTCGAGCTGGAAGCGGGCGACGCGCTCTTCATCCCGAGCATGTGGTTCCACCACGTCGAAGGGCTGGAGCCGCTCAACCTGCTGATCAACGCCTGGTGGCGGCAGACGCCCGAGTACGTGGACTCCCCGCTGAGCACGCTGCGCCTGGCGCTGATGACGCTGCGCGACCTGCCGCAGAAGGAGAAGCGGATCTGGGAGCAGCATTTCCAGCACTTCATCTGGGCTGCCGGCGACGACAGCTGGTCGCACATCCCCGAGACCGCGCGCGGCCTGCTCGGTCCCATCGACGAAACCCTGTCGCGCCAAGCCCGCGCGCAACTCTTGAACCAGTTAAAGCGATGAGCAACGCCATGAGACCCTTCAACCGCGTCGTCATTGCCGGCGGCGGCACCGCTGGCTGGATGATGGCCGCGCTGATGAGCAAGCTGCTCGGCAAGCGCCTGGACATCAAGCTCGTCGAGTCCGAGGAGATCGGCACCGTCGGCGTCGGCGAGGCCACCATCCCGGCGCTGCTCACCTTCCACAACCTGCTCGGCATCAACGAGGCCGAGTTCATGGCGGCGACCAACGCCACCTTCAAGCTGGGCATCAACTTCGAGGGCTGGAAGGCGATCGGCGAGGATTACTTCCACTCCTTCGGCACCACGGGTAACGACCACTGGAGCGCCGGCTTCCAGCATTTCTGGCTGAAGGGTCGCGCGGCCGGCCTGGCGCGCGCCTACACCGACTACAACCCCGAAACGGTGGCGGCCTTCGCCAACCGCTTCGCCCATGTGCAGCGCAGCGGCCTGAACTACGCCTACCACCTGGACGCCAGCCGCTACGCCAAGTTCCTGCGCGCGATGAGCGAGGCCCATGGCGTGCAGCGCATCGAGGGCAAGATCGCCCGCGTGCTCCAGCACGAGGCGGACAGCGGCAGCGCCCGCGCCGGCGACATCGCCGCCCTGCAGATGGAGGACGGCAGCCGCATCGAAGGCGACCTGTTCATCGACTGCACCGGTTTCCGCTCGCTGCTGCTCGGCGAGACCCTGGGCGTGGGCTACGAGGACTGGTCCTACTGGCTGCCCTGCGACCGCGCGGTGGCGGTGCAGACCGCCTCGGTGCGCGAGGCCTGGCCCTACACCCGCTCGATCGCCCACCGCTTCGGCTGGCAATGGCGCATTCCGCTGCAGCACCGCGTCGGCAACGGTCTGGTCTACAGCAGCAAGGAACTCTCGGACGCCGACGCCCCCGAGGTGCTGCGCCAGAACGTCGAGGGCGAGCTGCTCACGCAGCCGCGCGTGCTGCGTTTCCTGCCTGGCCAGCGCCACAAGGTCTGGGAGCGCAACTGCCTGGCCGTCGGCCTGGCCAGCGGCTTCATCGAGCCGCTCGAGTCGACCAGCATCCACCTGATCCAGCGCCACGCGATCCGGCTGATGCAGCTGTTCCCGTCCGGCGGCATCAGCCAGGCCGATGTCGACGAGTTCAACCTGCAGTCCAAGCGCGACCTGGAACACATCCGCGACTTCATCGTGCTGCACTACCACGTCAACGCGCGCCACGACTCGGCGCTGTGGAAGCATGTGCGCGAGATGGACATCCTGCCCTCGCTGCGCCACCGCATCGAGCTGTTCCGCGAGACCGGCCGCGTGTTCCGGCCCAGCGACGAGCTGTTCGCCGAGAACTCCTGGATCCAGGTCATGATGGGCCAGGGCATCACGCCGCGGTGCTACCACCCGGTGGCCGACCTGATGGACGGCGCCGAGCTGCAGCGCTTCCTCGGCGACATCGAGGTCAAGGTGCAACGCCTGGTGGCCGGGCTGCCGGCGCACCAGCGCTATGTGGCGCAGCTGTGCGCGCCGTTCCGGGCAAGCAGCCCGGCGCCCTGATCAGGGCGGCGACGCTTCGCGCCGCAGGCGCCCGAGGTCGAAGCCCTTGCCGCGCAGCAGCGCCTCGACGGCGCGCCATTGCGCGTCGTCCAGCTGCGGCGTGCGCGCCAGCACCCAGAGGTATTGCTGCGTCGGCTCGGAGACGATGGCCCATTGCTGCTCGGGGCCGAGCTGCAGCACGTCGTACTTGCCCCAGCCCACGCCCAGCCAGCGCAGCGCCGCCGGCAGGAAGCTGACTTCCAGCGACGCCGGGGCCAGCTGGCCGTCCGCGACCCGCGCCTCGTCGCGCGGACGGGCGATGCCTGCGGTCTCATCCCAGCCGTCCTTGGTGCGGCAGCGGTTGAGCACGGTCACGCGGCCGTCGGGGCGCAGGGTGTAGGTGGCGGTGGTGCTGTCCAGGCACTGGGCCTGGAAGCGGTTGGGGTAGAGCGCGACCTGGTGCCAGCGGCCCATGTAGGCCTTGAGGTCCAGGGAGGGCAGCGGCGCCGGGGCGGCGTTGGCCCTCAGGCCGAGGGCGAGCAGCGCCGCCAGCGGCAGCGCGCGGCTCAGGCGGCGGTCAGTCATGCGCGCTGGCCTCCGAGCGCCTCCAGGTGTAGCTGACGCCGATGCCGACGCTGGCGCCCGTGCGATCGCCCACCAGCGGGCTGTCCTCGTTGGCGGCGCCGGCCACGGTGTCCAGGCGGGCAAAACCGAACAGGCGCCAGTCGCGGCTCAGGCTGTAGCTGGCCGAGGCCGACACCCGCCAGGCCACCAGGCCGCTCTTGGCGGTGTAGGCCGGGCGCCAGGGCAGGGCCTCCGTGCTGCTCACGCCGTAGAAGTGTTCGCCCAGCCGGCGGTCGGCCACGATGGCGCCCAGGCTGGTGCTGTAACGCCAGCCGCCGCGGGCCTGGCGGTCGAAGACCAGCTGCGGCTCGAAGGCCATGCCGCGGTGGCGGCCGTCGTCGTTGAGGTCGAACACGCCGCGCAGCGGCAGGTCCAGGCGCCAGCGGCCCTCGCTGGCCGGCGCGGCCGTGTCGCCCAGGCGGATCTTCAGGCGCGGGCCCAGCTCCACCAGGGTGCCCAGCTCGCGCATGCCCTCGCGGGCGCGGATCTGGCTGTTGCCGCCGCCAAAGGAGCCGGACACGCCGAGGTCCAGCTCGTAGCGCTCGGTCTTGACGGCGCGCAGCCCGGCGGTGTCGCCGTCGGCCCGCAGCACCTTGCCGCGGTAGAGGAGGAAGGGCAGCAGGCGGAAACGGTCCAACTGCTCGTCAGCCCCCGGGTAGGCCTGCTGCGACACCCCGATGGCCAGGCCGCCGATTTCCCACAGCGGCGGGCCGCGGCGGGGCTCTTCCTGGGCGGTGGCGGCAAGGCTGGAGAGCGCAAGGCCGATGGGAGCGAGGAACCGGAAGGGGGGCATGGGGTATCCATGGAAACCAATTGGTCGCATTTTGAACTGATTGGTTCAAAATGGCAAGTTGCGCCGCAATCAGCGCCCGCGCCGCTGCCACAGCGGCCGGCGCCCCTTGAGTTGCCGCTCAATCCCGTCGTTGAGCCGGCTGCGCAGGTCCAGCACCGCGTCCACATGGCCGTAGACGCCGGGAAAGCGCAGGTCCAGCCACAGCCACAGCGTGCACAGGCGCAGCGTCTGCTCCATGCGGTCCAGGCGCGCGTGCTCGTCCACGTCGTCGACAAAGCGGGGCTCGCCCGCCTGGCCGCTGAGCGCGTGCGCGGTGGCCCAGGCCTCGTAGTGCTCCATGAGCGGCGGCAGTCGGGTGTCCACCGGCGCCTGCGCGTAGCGGAAGCGCTGCTGCAGGGTCAGCCCTCCGGCGCGCTGGTCCAGCAGCTCGGCCAGGCCCAGCATCTGCTCCAGCTCGGCCACGGCGAAGTGCGCGTCGTCCAGGCGCAGCTGCTGCATGAAGATGCTCAGCACCGCGTACAGCTTCTTCACCCCCATGCGCTCGGCAATCACGCGCACATGCGTCCAGTTCGGCGCCACCGGGGCCTTGAAGTCGCGCGGCGCGCGAGGCTCCTTGGGCAGCAGCGTCCGGAGCTGCTTGAGTGCGCTGGCCTCGCTTTCCTTCAGCACGCTGACGAAGCCCTCGTCGTGCAGGCCGTAGCGGCCGGCGCGGCCGGCGATCTGGTGCACCTCGCTCACGCTCAAGCTGCGGTCGCCCACGCCGTCGAACTTCTCCAAGGTCGAGAACAGCACGCGGCGGATCGGCAGGTTCAGGCCCATGCCGATGGCGTCGGTGGCCACCAGCACCTGGCTGGCGCCCACGGCAAAGCGCTCGGCCTCGCGGCGGCGCACCTCGGGCGGCAGCGCGCCGTAGATGACGCTGACGCGGTGGCCCGCCTCGGCGATCTGGTCGCGCAGCATCAGCACGTCGCGGCGGCTGAAGGCCACCACCGCGTCGCCCGCCTGCAGATGCGCCATGGGCACCGGCGCGCTCAACAGCTGCACCTGCTGCTTGCGCTCGAACAGGCGCCGCTCGGGCCGCTCGCCGCACAGCGCAAGCAGTCGCTCCAGCGCCGGCGCCGCGTAGGCGGAGGCAATGATGATCAGCTCGCGCGCCGGCACGCCGCAAATGGCCTGCGTCCAAGCCCAGCCGCGCGAGGCGTCGAACAGCATTTGCGCCTCGTCGATCACCGCCACGTCCACCACCTCGCGGGTGTCGGCCATCTCGATGGTGCTGCTGACCACGCGGGCCTGCTGGACCGGCACCGACTCCTCGCCGGTCAGCAGCGAGCAGGGCACGCCGCGGCCGGCCAGGCGGTCGCGGCCTTCCAAGGCCAAGAGCCGCAGCGGGGCCAGATACGCGCCACGGATGGCGCCCCCACGCAGCGACCGCGGGTCGCTGCTGCCCCCCGAGGGGGCGGTGTCGGCTTGGGAGCGGCCCGGCGCCGACACGGCCTCGGCCAGCCGCTCGAACGCCGCGTAGGTCTTGCCGCTGTTCGGCGGCCCCAGGTAGAGCGTGACGCGCCGGCCAAGCGCGCGCGCCGTTTCGAAGCTGTCCGGGTAGCCGCGGAAGGCCAGCTCGCGGCCCAGGCTGGCCAGGCGGTCCTGCTCGCCCACCGCCTGCTCCCAGCGGTCCTGCGCGCGGGTCAGCGCCGCCTTGAGCGCCGCGTAGGGCATGGCCACGCTGCACTCGGCCTGCAGGCGAACCAGCAGCGCGGGCAGTTGGCTGTCCTTGCCCATGGCCTCGCTGCGCGCCACCAGGTGGTTGAGGTGCAGGGTCAGCTCGGCGCTGTGCGAGTAGGCCGGCGCCGGTCCCAGCGCCTGGCGCAGCGCGGCCAGGTCGCCGTCGCGCACAAAGGCCCAGATCGGCGCCTCGGGCACCGGCATGCGGTGCGCCAGGTCGATGCGCCAGCCCTCGTGCGCCAGCCCCAGCGGCTGCACGCACAGGCGGGTGAACAGCAGGCCCGACACGCCCTTCTCTCGGCGCAAGCCCAGGGACTCCAGCTGCTGCATGCGCTGCTGCAGCTGCGCGCGCAGCCCATTGCTCAGCGGCGTGGCCGCCAGCTGAGCCAGCGCCACCGGGATGTGCTGCGGCAGGATCCAGCGGCTCGGCCGCCCCCCGCCCGCCGCCGCTCTGGCGATCTGGATCGCCCCCAGGCGGTCCAGCGCCGCGTCGCTGCCCTCGGCCTGGTCGCTGTCCAGGTCGGCCGGCGTCAGCACCTGGGGCAGCGCATGGGCGGCCAGGCGCAGGCGCTGCCAGTCTTCAGGGGTCAGGTCGGCCGGCAGGCGGGCGGCGTGCGCGGCTTGGGGCAGGGGGAACAGCGGGGCGGAGGGGTTCACCGGCGGGAGTGGAACAGACCTGGCTCGCATCGAGCTCAGCCCGCCATCGCGTCCTGCTCCGCCTCCGGCCACAACGCGGGGAAGTAAAAGCGCAGCGCATGCTGCGGGACCGCAAAGCGCAGCGGGCCGTAGGGGCTGCTGGTACTGAGGAACTCGCGCTTCAGCAGGCTGGAGATCAAGGCGGTTCCCAGGCGGTCGCCCAGCCCACTCATCGCCTTGAAGTCGGCGCGCGGCAGCTCCAGGCCCGTGGTGAACAGGTAGTGGAGCGGCAGCAGCGCTTCCACCCGCACGCCACTCTTCAGGCTGTGCTGCTCGAAGTGCAAGGCCGCCTCGATGCGGTCGCGAATGCCGGCGAAGCCCAGCAGCTGCTCCATGAAGCTGGCCTGGTCGATACAAGTGCTGAGCACGTACTCAACCCAGCTCACCAAGCCCGCTTCCGTCAGGTTGCCGCGGCCGTCGAGATCGCCGCGCCGCGGCCGCAAGGCGGTCAACGAGTAAGACACGCCTAGCCGAACCCGGAGCTCTCCATGCACCGCAATGCCCTCGTCTTGTTCTCTGGCGGCCAAGACTCCACCACCTGTTTGGCCTGGGCGCTGGACCGCTACGAGCACGTCGAAACCATCGGCTTCGACTATGGCCAGCGCCACGCGGTGGAGTTGGAGTGCCGGCAGGTCATCTTGAAGCGCCTGCGCGCCGAGTTTCCCCAGTGGGCGCCCAAGTTGGGCGAGGACCACCTGCTCGACCTTCGGCAACTCGGCCAGATAAGCGCCACGGCCCTGACCGACGAGCGCGCAATCGCCTTCGAGCAGAACGGACTGCCCAACACTTTTGTGCCGGGACGCAATCTGCTGTTCTTCACGTACGCAGCTGCGGTTGCGTACCGGCGCGGTCTTCAGGTCTTGGTGGGGGGGATGTGTGAGACCGATTTTTCAGGCTACCCAGACTGTCGGGATGACACGCTAAAGGCTTTACAGGTGGCCCTTCGTTTGGGCCTAGACCATCGCGTCTTGATTGAGGCGCCTTTGATGTGGCTGGATAAGGCACAGACGTGGCATCTTGCAAATGCGCTTGCAGGTGCCGCCTTTACAAAAATTATTCGCGAAGAAACCCACAGCTGTTATCTAGGCATCCGAGGTGACCTGAACTCTTGGGGCTACGGTTGCGGCACGTGCCCCGCTTGCATTCTTAGGCAGACTGGGTATCTTGCGTTCGAGGCGAACCTATCAATAAAGCCGTTGCCTTGAAAAACGAAGCTTATCTATGAATCAAACTGCCATCGACGGTTTCGGTGTTATCTAAAACCCAGCAACCCGACTGCACCTTTTTTCGAACAATTAAGTGTGTTTCCCGTGGGCCCCTACCGCTTAAGATGCACCGCCTGTCACGAAGCAGGCTTGCATATCTTATATCTTCGGCTAGTGAGTGACTGATATCGGGCTTAATCCAGTTCGCAGAAACCAGGCCTAGCGAATAATGGGGAAGGAGTCCTTTGCCACGATTGCACACGTCACAAAGGAACTGCCAATTGCTGCCATCCGATGGATCGTCCCCCAAATGCCAAGGCAGCAAATGATCCAATTGCATGTTAACGCCGTAATGCAATTGCACACCACATACCGCGCATCGACCCGCCTGCGAACTCAAGATTGACTCATAGATTTTTGGATACCTAATATAGACGTCGGTAATACCAGGCTTGGCACTTTCTTGTCGGGTTTTGGCTCTGAAATTGTCGACAAAAAACTTTATCGCCTTGACCAATTGAGGCCTGGGAACCACCCCGAGTGCCTGAAGGTGCGCTTCGATTACCGGGGTATCTCTACGAGGTTCGCCGAAAAGACACTCCTGCGGGAGCAACAAGAAGAGCAACCGGAACGAGAATTGCTCTGCTAACTCCCTCGACAGAGTTGATGGATTTGTTGAAAGGCCGAGGGATTCGTATGCGGAGACAACACTCCTCGCCACCATTTCCGGGCAATCAAGACTCCTGAGCCCCGATTCAGATAATTTGGCGCGATCAATGCCGCGGTTCTGTGAACTGTGCGCTAGAACCGCCTCGAGAAGCGCGCAAAGAGAATCACTCACTTGCCGGTTATTACAGGGTGGTTTGTAACGCTCGAACCCAGCGACACCTTGTCAAAGTAGTCCAAGAGCTTTTTCTTGCCGTCCGAATGATTCAACGAACCTTCGGCCCACTTCGCAGGGAAGTGCTTTGCAGAGAACTTTGACAGCCAAAGCTTGGAAATGTCTCTAAACTGAGCCTCAACCGCTGCGGCACGCTTTTCAGGGTCGCTCTCTTGGATCTTCTCAATAGTGAGGCTAACCAAGTTTCCGAGCCCCCGCAAATAAGACTGTTGCAGTTGGAGTAGAACTACTGCAGTCATAAGTGGCGAATGCATGTCCCAAAGCGGCGATGCCCCGAATTTTTCCTTCACCGCATCCCAGAAGATGCAAAAGTACTTGAACCAGTCCTCGTTTTTCTGCCACTTTGACACCAAGGTCTTCTTTGGCAATTTAGCACCATCGCCATAAAGAGCCTTGTAAACCGCAACCAGTCCCGCTGCCTTGGGTTCGAACCAAGCCCGCCCCAACTGTTTCATTGTCTGGTAGCCGAGTCCAGCGGATCCGGAGCCTGTCGTCTTGAATTCGATCTTTCCAAAGAAGGCGCTTCGTGGGTCGTATCCGAGACGTTGCATCACGTCAACTTCCCAGAGTTGGACGCCCGCCTGCGAAAGCCTGGTCTGCAATTCGCCCAACTCACTAGTCGTCAGCGACATGCCAGCCAGAGAGGTAATGAATGGCTTGGGGATCCCCTGTGCCTTATCATTTATTACCGTGAATTGAAAAACTTGCTCCTTCCAGTCTGGCTTCACCAAGGAGCAAACCAGGAGAGGCAATTTCTCTTCAAGTTTGGATGCACCGAAAGTTCGATGCTGACCATCAATTATCAGGGCGGGCTTAAGCATGTCACGCAAGACGTCTACAATTTCTCTCGCCTTCTCTGCATCGTCCAATTGGGAGCGAAGGTCGCGAAGCATGCTGGTACCTATCTCGACCTTTTCGGTTGTCTCCTCAATTACTTCTTCGCCCGTCTCGTCTTCTTCGGCATCGTCGTCGGTGGAACTGCCTTCGTCAGACGCATCCTCGTTGGCGCTTGTATCAGAGTGGCTACCGTTGTTTGACGCGGTAGCTAGTCGCTGGTCAAGCATAGCCTTTGCAGCAGCAACAACTTCGTCCTCTGTGAGGGATGCTGGATCAGTCAGAGTAAGAGTTAACCGTTTGAGTTCAAGGCCAACGCCATCACCATCGGTCAGGTCCTCAAATGCCAGTTCCGCGAGTGGAGTTTCGTGCAGGCTTATAACTACGGCGGTCGGCGTGCAGTTCTCCGGGATCCTAAAAAATGGCAGCACCTCGGTCAGAACACGCTTGTCGTCAAGTGCCCGCTGGTAATTGGTTAAAACTTTCTCTGACTTCCGAGCCACGCCGCAAAAGTCGACCAAGTCCTCTGCAGGGGCAACGAAGGCGAATAGCTCAGGGGCCTTTGTGTTTTGCCGAAAAGAGATTCCAGAATACCTATAAACAGTCTTCTTGCCGGACATAAATTCCCGTAGGGCGCCGCAGTAGTTGCTCTGGCGCGCAAGGCAGAACAAGGACTTAGCGGGTCTGGCGCCACAGCCCCAACCGGGGCGGCGTCAGACTTAGTACGACTGGCCTTCACTCGCGCCACAGTTCTTGCACCGTGCAATCGGGGCTCGAGTCGGGCGGGTTCTGAGCGCGTCGGACCCGCGCTTGAAGAGCCCAACTGCACCGCAGTTGGCTCGTTCTTTGGCACTCGCTGGAGCGCTCCGCGGATCAACCTATCGGAACGTATGGCTCCATAGGAGTAGCCATGGCCGAGATGGTTTGTGCCTCCTGCAACCGCCTCTTCCCGCTCAGGCCTCAGTCACCGACTCAGACCTTCTGCTCGGACCTCGACTGCCAGCGCGAACGCCGACGCCGATGGAACAAGGCCAAGCTGGCCTCGGATCCCGACTACCGCGCCAACCAGCTGGCAGCGCAACAGGCCTGGCACGCCCGCAACCCAGGGTACTGGCAAACCTACCGGCGGCGGCGAGGGCCGGAGACGCCCTCCCGCCCGCCGGACGCGTCACCTGCAAACAGTGACGCGTCATTTTGCGGAGCCGACGCCGGCGCGGGCATGTACTGGATGGAGATCCGAACCCCAGGCGTCAATGGGCATGCGCTGATGTGGCGGGTCGAGCTCACGCTCAAGCCGCCACGCCTGACTGCAAACATGAACGCGTGCAAATAGAGGACTCGATAGGCACCGTGCAGCATGGCGCGTAAGTTCGCTGACGCGTAGCTTCGAGGCAGCGGTCGGCTTCAGGTTCATCTGCTTGACCCGCCTGGCCTGCACGCCGGCGTGCACCAACCCGCTGGCCGCTCGGAGTCCTATCGAGATCACTCCATGGGCAGAGGGTCATGCAGCCAGAAGACCAACAGGATCGTGGCACGCCAATGGGCAGCTTCCGGGCAGCGGTCTACGTCCGGATGTCCACGGAGCACCAGCAGTACTCGACCGAGAACCAGGGCGACAAGATCCGCGAGTACGCGAGCCGGCGCGGCATCCAAATCGTGCGCACCTACGCCGATGAGGGCAAGAGCGGTCTGCGCATCGACGGGCGTCAGGCGCTGCAGCAGCTCATCCAGGACGTCGAGTCTGGCCAGGCCGACTTCAACGTCATCCTGGTCTACGACGTCAGCCGCTGGGGCCGCTTTCAGGACGCCGACGAGAGTGCGTACTACGAGTACATCTGCCGCCGCGCCGGCATCCAGGTCGCGTACTGCGCCGAGCAGTTCGAGAACGACGGCTCACCGGTCTCAACCATCGTCAAGGGCGTCAAGCGCGCCATGGCCGGCGAGTACAGCCGCGAGCTGTCGGCCAAGGTGTTCGCGGGCCAGTGCCGGCTCATCGAGCTGGGCTTCCGGCAAGGCGGCCCGGCTGGCTACGGCCTGCGCCGCGTGCTCATCGACCAACAAGGCAACACCAAGGGCGAGCTTTCGCGCGGCGAGCACAAGAGCCTGCAGACCGATCGCGTGATCCTGGTCCCCGGCCCCGATGCCGAGATCCAGGTGGTTCGCAGCATCTACAAGTGGTTCATCGACGGCGGCCTCAACGAAGCAGAGATCGCCCGGCGCCTCAACGAGCAAGGCATTCGCACCGACCTTGATCGCTGCTGGACCCGGGCGACCGTGCGCGAGATCCTGAGCAACGAGAAGTACATCGGCAACAACGTCTACAACCGCATCTCCTTCAAGCTGAAGAAGCTGCGCGTCATCAACCAGCCGGACATGTGGATCCGCCGGGATGGCGCCTTCGAAGGCATCGTGTCGCCCGAGGCGTTCTACACGGCGCAAGGAATCATCCGCGCACGGGCGCGTCGCTTCAGCGACGAGGAGCTTCTGGAAAAGCTCCGCGGCCTCTTCCAGCGGCGCGGCTTCCTGTCCGGCCTGATCATTGACGAAGCCGAGGGCATGCCATCGGCGGCGGCCTACATCCACCGGTTTGGCAGCCTGATCCGCGCCTACCAGGCGGTGGGCTTCACGCCGGACCGCGACTACCAGTTCCTGGAGGTCAACAAGTTCCTGCGGCGCATGCACCCGGAGGTGATCGCCACGACGGAGCGGGCCATCGCTGATCTTGGCGGCGTCATCAACCGCGACCCAGCCACCGACCTGCTCGACATCAACGGCGAGTTCACGGTGTCCATCGTGCTGTCGAGATGCCAGAACCATGACGACGGCCGAAAGCGCTGGAAGATTCGCTTCGACACCAGCCTGGCGCCGGACATCACGGTTGCCGTTCGGCTCACGCCCGACAACCAGTCCATCCAGGACTACTACCTGCTGCCGCGGCTGGACTTCGGGCTACCGCGCATTAGCCTGGCCGATCACAACGGCGTCGAGTTCGAGAGCTACCGATTCGACTCGCTCGACTACCTGCACCGCATGGCCGAGCGCGCTCGGTTCCGGAGAGCCGCATGAGCCGGCCGCCTCCGACAGGCGAGCTGCGGATGATTCCGATCGACAGCATCGAAGTGCTCAACCCGCGCGACCGCAACGGGCGGGTCTTCGAGGAGATCGTCGGGAACATCAAAGCGCTGGGCCTGAAGAAGCCGGTCACCGTTTCCCCGCGCCCCGGGCCGAACGGGCAGGAGCACTACCTCTTGATCTGTGGAGAAGGCCGGCTAAAGGCGTTCCGGTCGCTCCGTGAAACCGTCATTCCGGCGATGGTGGTCCAGGTCGACGATGAAGACGCCTTCATCATGAGCCTGGCCGAGAACATCGCGCGCCGGCAGGGACGCCCGCTGGAACTGCTCGCCGGCATCGAGCAGCTCAAGAAGCTGGGCTACGACCGCCGCACCATCGCCAAGAAGACCGGGCTTACGCCGGACTACGTATACGGGATCCTCCAGCTGCTGGACACCAGCGAGGAGCGGCTGCTGGTCGCCGTCGAGCGCGGCCGCATCCCGCTGAACGTGGCGCTCACCATCTCGGGCGCCGGCTCCAACGACAAGGCCATCCAGGCGGCGCTGCAAGAGGCCTACGAGAGCGGGCAGCTGCGCGGCAACCAGCTGCTGCAGGCGCGCCGAATCATCGAACGGCGCCAGACCCTCGGTCGCTCCATCGCCCGTGGTGCACCGCGAAAACCCACCAACGTGACCTCGGCCAGCCTGGTGCGCACCTACCAGAACGAGGTCGAGCGGCAGAAGCTCCTGGTCCGCAAGGCGGAGCTCGCGCAGCAGCGCTTGCTCTTCGTGACGGAGGCCCTGCGTCAGCTGCTGGCGGACGAGAACTTCATCAACCTGCTGCGCGCCGAAGGCCTGGACACCTTGCCCAAGTACCTGGCCGATCGCGTGTGGCCCATCGGGCGGGCGGCATGAGCGGCGCGCCGCTGGGCTTCATCCCGGAGCCCATCACCGTTCGCTTCGACAAGTTGCTCCCCTCCCACCGGATGCCTCAGGGGCTTCAGGGGTCGCGCAAGTTCAAGCAGATCCGATCCTCCATCGAGACGGTTGGACTGATCGAACCCCTGACGGTTGGCCCCGTCGATCGTGCCACCGGTGCCCATGTGCTGCTGGATGGTCATGTTCGCCTTCAGGCCATGCAGGAGCTGGGGCTCGAGGAGGCGATGTGCCTGGTCGCCACCGATGACGAGGCCTACACGTACAACAACCGTATCAACCGGCTGTCGACGATCCAGGAGCACCTGATGATCCGTCGCGCCGTGGAGCGCGGCGTCACGCCCGAGCGGCTCGCCAAGGCGCTCACGCTCGACGTGAGCCACATCATGAAGAAGCTCAACCTGCTGGAGGGCATTTGCGCCGAGGCAGCTGGGCTGCTCAAGGACCAGCGCTTCTCAGCCAACATCGGCGCGGTCATCCGCAAGATGAAGCCGACGCGGCAGATCGAGTGCGCGGAGCTCATGGTCTCGAACAACAACATGACGGTGAGCTACGCCACCGCGTTGCTGGCGGCCACGCCGGCCTCGATGCTGGTGGAGGAGCGCAAGCCCCGGCGGATCCGCGGGGTGACGGCGGAGCAGATGGCCCGCATGGTGCGTATTCCAGCGCTCGTGAACGACCAATCCAGCGTCGGCAACACTTCTTCCAGTGTTCACGAACGGCGGTCTTCGACCGGATGCAGCGCAGGGATATCCACCGGCGGCGTGGCGCATGCCACGCAAACGCCGACGGTGGGTATCCCGTGTGCGAAGCTCAACGCATCGCAAACTACGGAAAGAACATCGTCTCGATATCTTGAACAGCTTGGGGTGTGGGGGAAGTCGCCTGACGAAGAGCCTCACGGCTTTTTGGGTTCATGCAACTCACTGCTGCGTAGACACGTGCACGCCAGTAGTTGAAGGGTGTCAGCCTTCCAGCTCGAGCTTTGGCAAGTCCGACTTCACGGAGTTTCTGCAGAAAGGAGGGATCGCTGGGCGCGTGAGCATCCTCGGCCAACTTTGCAGCCAACTCCTTGAACTCCCCCTCCACGCGAGATTTGATTGCGTACACATCATCCCAGGTCGAAAGTTTCTCCTGTCTATCAGGATCGGCGCTCCGGAAGTTCACGACCACGCGTGGAAACAGGTCGGTCTTGTCATCTACGACCACCTCTATCTCTTGCCACGATGCGTGCTCGGTCCACGGGGAAAAGCTGAGGCGACGGATTCCACCCTTGAGAATCAAGTCCTTGGCCAACTTGGCCTTTGAGTTGCAGGTGTTGCAGATGGGCAGCAGGTTATTTGGATCGACTCCGTACAGCGGATACAGATCTTTTGCCAGAAGGTGGTCGTACGGACCCCGCCACTGCTCGTTGTCGTTTTCGTCAGCCCGGACCTGCGCAAGATATTCGGTCCCACAAACGCAGCACACATTGCCATTGCCTGGCGCGTCGCCTTGACGGAAGCGAGCGTAGTGGTCGTCAATGCATTCACCACATGCGCGCTCCACGCCTTTGAGTTTCGCCGTGCGTTGAAACAAGTGAACTGCCAGAGTCTTTAAAGCAGGAGAAACGGAGGCAGGTATGGATGGCAGCGGCTCTGTCCGATCTGCCAGGAATGCGCAAGGCTCTGTGTTGAGTACCAGTGCGTCCTTTAGGCCTTGCTTCTGCCGTCGATTGAGCGCTGACAACTTCGCCAACAAAGCGTCAACCGCTACACAAGTTGGTGGATTTCCCGTGATTGCAGCGAGCAGGCCGGCCGGAAGGTCCGTTTCGTCGAATTGCCGCCCCTCAAGCGCAGACAGCATCGTCTCTCTGAGGAAGCGATTGAGTCCGTCGAACACCTTGGACTGCTGAAGTTTTGGTCTGATCGCAAACAGCATCAGCTGGACCGCAGCTTGTTGATGAGGTACGAGCGTTCCATCGACTCGCCTACTGAGTCTTCGAGCCAGTGCAGCTTCTGCTGATTTGTAAACTGACGATCTGCAAGTCGTTCACGAATTTCATGGACGGCGGTTTCGGAAATCGTTGCGCGCAGGTTGAAGTGCTTTTTGATCAGCACGTCAAATGATGCGCCAAAAGTTTCTCCGGGTGGATTCGTCATGACGGTCACGCCGTCGACTTTCTTGAAATGGAAAACCGCGTCGCGAGGCAGTGAAGAGACCAGAAAAGGCGAGTGCGAGGAAATGATGGCTTGGGATTTTCCGTTGGCCTCATTCGCCTTTTCAAAGTCCAAATGAAATCGCGTGCGCCAGCTTGGGTTCAGGTGCGTTTCGGGCTCGTCATAGAGGAACAGCGTCTCGTTGTCCCCAAAGAGTCGCACGGCGCCAAGTGTCAATAGAAGCTGCACTTCGCCGTCACTCAAGTCGTCAAACGCGACAGTTCGCTCACCATCGGACATCCAGAGCTCCTGCACAGAGAGCGGGAGCTTCCCTTTCAGCGGCTTCTCAACATGGCCTTGAAAGTTATCGCGGCGCAGCGCGCGTTTTACGGTTCCCGACCATTCATCAACGCCCAGAAGTTGAAGCTTGTACAACGCCGAGAACCATTGGTCAGGCTTTCTTGAGTTGTCAGTCATCCGATGGATGACCTCCGGGTCTAGGAAATCGATCTCGATCTCGCCGGCCAAATAGTCCAGCTCCAGCAACTCATACTCGGGTTCATTAGTTTCTTGGGAGATCGGCTTACACCTATTTGGCCCCGCCAACTCGATCAAGCGTTTAATGTCGCGAGCGTTGTCCGAAGCAGTCGCTTGGCCCCGCAGGTCGTACCTCAACACCACGCGTGCTGGATGGCGGAAAGGAATCTCATTCCACACCTCGTCACGATCAGCGTGCGAAAGCATGCCCAGTGTGGCGATCAGCAACGCTGCGCAGTCATAGTCGAGGAAGAGGTTTCTGGGTATCGCTGTGTCTGTCTCGCGCAGCCTGAAAAGGCCCGATTCGGGGTCCTCCCCTTCGGCCGCGAATATGCCCGGGTTGCGCCTGAGATAGCGCTCATTGATGGCCAGCGTTGCCGTTTCATCCACTTTGGGCTGCGCAAGCTCCTTCTTCAAGTTTGCCCGAACCCGAATCACGTCAAAGTACTGAAGCGCGTTGCGCATGAAGGCTCGTTGAAGGTTCTCGGACATGCCAGAGGCGTATCCGATGACCCGCGGTAGCGCCAATTCTTCCAATGAGCCATCCGCCGTGATCTCGTTCCACGCCCCTTGGGCCGGCTGAGCAACACCATCGTGAGGCTGGTCAATGCGCCGGTGCACCGCGATACGAAGACGATCCCGCGTGTCCACGTCGAACCGGCGCAGACCTTCGTAGCGAGACGAAGACATCTCGTAGGTAATGCGAAAGTCATACCCCAGTGGCGCACGTACTCGGAAGTCCTGTCGCTGGCGCCGCTCAAGGAAGGCAAAGGCCTCGGCGATGAGTTCCATCACCTGCGACTTGCCCGAACCGTTGGCGCCGATGAGGACGGCCACGTCACCCCTCGCCGAAGAGAAGTCAAAGGCCTGATCCCTCAGGCCCTTGTATTGCCCGAACAGCTCAATCGACAGCAGCTTCATGCGGCGCTCTTCCGCCCTCGCTTCGCACTGGTCGGCGGTGCTTCCTGCTGCAGTCGGCGCAGCAGTTCACTCGCCGGTTCGTCGTTCGGGTCTTGCGGTACCAGTTCGCCGCGAAAGGCCTTGGCCAGCAGGGCTGGGGTCAGGCGGGCGGTGGTGGACTGTGCGGTTTGCAGGCGGGCTTCGAGTCGATCGGCGAAATTGAACAGGGTTTCGACTCGGCGCACGATTTCGGTTTGCTCTTCCGCAGGTGGGCGAAGAATCGGAAGGCCCATTAGTGATCGTTGGTAGATCGCCGCGACACTCGTGGTTGCAGACTTGACAGCGGCCAAGAGATCTCGACCTTTTGGTGAGCGGAAGAAGATCTCCACCCACATAGGATTGATGCCTGAGTGGAACCTCGCACGCAATAGGTTGTTGTTGAACACAACACCCGTAGGACCGTTCCAAACACACGACTTTCCCACGAGCTCCACGCTGTTGCGCGTATTGAAAAGCCAGTCGCCTTGTCTCAACTCATACCGCTTGAATTCTTCGGCAGAGCAATGCACACCGGGCAGATCAACACATTCATAGCCCCACACTTCTCCGACGGAGTTCATCTTGAGATAGGGGACTAAGCCGTCTTTAATCGAGAACTGCTCAGATGCTGATCGGACAAGGCCAGTCATGGACTCGACCACGACTTCGCCAAACAGAGGCTGATTCCAATCGGGGGATCGACCGTCTCTCCAATCCTCCGTCAACCGCCCCGAGGTGGCGGCAGCGAGGACGGACTGGCGGAAGCGTTTGAGGATGGGGGCGACGCGGGCCAGGCGGGTGTTGATGGCGTCCACGCGGGTGAGTACGGTGTCGAGTTTGTCGGCGATGCGTTTTTGCTCTCTCCTGGGCGCCAGCAAGAAAGGAAGCTTGGCAGCGGCACTTCCTGAAAGCTCCTTGAAGGTGGTCCCAGTGGCTAGGGCCTCTGCGACTGGCTTTATGTGCTTCAGCTGGTAGTACGCAAAACGACTGTCAATGTCGTCTGGAAAGACAAAACTCTTGAACCCCTGATTGGTCGAAACAGGACCGCGCGCGATAGCGACGTAGCCGATGGGTGCTCTACTGGAGAACAGCACCGCCCCGGCGGGCAGTAGCTTCGCTGAACAGGCTGCCAAGCCTGCTGGTGTGAGATCACGGCTTCCCCGCGAAATCTCTTGGAACTTGTAGCCACTTAGGTCTGCTGGCGTCACCCATGGAATACCTTGACCTGGCGCAGCAAAGCACTTTTGATCTTTCGAAGGCGGAGTCCCTCCACCAACCACCTGTGCAACTTCCGAGATCGCAATAGCTTTCCAGCCCAAGGGAGCCGCATTCATTCCAATGCTCCAAGCTCGCTCAGGATGGCTTCCAGTTCCGCCAGCGCCCCGTTCAGCTCTTCTACCGCTTCGCGCGCCAAAACAGACGGCTCCGGCAGGTCGGCCGCGTCTTCCGCGTTGTCGTCCTTGAGCCAGGCGATGTCCAGGCTGTCGCCCTTCTCGCTGGCTATCCATTCGCGGCTGAAGCGGCGAAAGCGCCCCTGTTCGCCCTGGTCTTGCCGCGTGGCTTTGCCGTTGGGTTCGTCTCCGTAAGCGGCGATGAAGTCGGCGAAGTGCGCGTCGGTCAGCGGGGTGCGTTTGCCGAACTTGGGCGCGTTGGCGCGCATGTCGTAGACCCACACCTCTTGCGTACTGCCGGTGGCGGCCTGGCTGACCTTTTCGAAGAACAGCACGTTGGTCTTGACGCCCTGGGCGTAGAAGATGCCGGTGGGCAGGCGCAGGAGGGTGTGCAGCCGGCACTTGTCCATCAGGTCGCGGCGGATGTCGGCGCCCACGCCGGCCTCGAACAGCACGTTGTCGGGCAGCACTACGGCCGCGCGTCCACCGTCTTTGAGGTGGCGCACGATGTGCTGCAGAAAGGCGAGCTGCTTGTTGCTGGTGGCAAAGGTCAGGTCATCTCGGGTGGGGCCGCCGCCGCCCTTGGCGGTGCCAAAGGGCGGGTTGCTGAGGATGATGTGGCTCTTGGGCAGGCTGCTACCGGCACTGCCCAGCGTGTTGCCGACGTGCACCACACCTTCTTCATCACCTTCCATGCCGTGCAGCAGGCAGTTCATCAGTGCCAATCGTCGAGTGCCGGGCACCAATTCCATGCCCAGGAAGGCCTGGTTGCGCTGGAACTTTCGCTCCTTCTCGCTGAGGTTGTAGAGGTCGTCGGTCTGGTCCTTGATGTAGCGGTCGGCCGCGATCAGGAAGCCGGCGGTGCCGGCAGCCGGGTCTTGCACGGTTTCGCCAGGCTGGGGCCGGATGACCTTGACGATGGTGTCGATGAGCGGGCGGGGCGTGAAGTACTGGCCGGCGCCGCTCTTGGTTTCGCTGGCGTTCTTTTCCAGCAGGCCTTCGTATAGGTCACCCAGGCCGTCTTGTCGGGCGCTGAACCAGTCGATGCCGTCCAGGCTTCTGACGAGCTGTTCCAGATGGCGCGGCTCTTTCAGGCTGGTCTGCGCGTCAACGTAGATAGCGGCGATCAGCCGGTCGTCACTGGCGGAGAGCTTGAGCAGGGTTTCACGGTAGTGGCGCAGCAGGTTTAGGCCGCTCTTGTCGCGCAGCTCGGGCCAGCGGGCATAGGCCGGCAACTTGTGGCTCTGCAGGATGCCGCTCTCTGTGTTCTCGTGCTCCATCTTGATGAAGAGCAGCAGCACGAGTTCGGTGACGTAGTCGCTGTAGTTGATGCCGTCGTCGCGCAGCACATCGCAAAGATTCCAGAGCTTTTGGACGATGTCTTGAGTAGTCATTTTTGAGTTCTTTGCATCAGTTGAGCGTCAAACGCCGAAGTGTCAGGCGGCGCGTGGCCAGAGACCGGCAGCCAACGCTCCCATCACACTGTCAAGCTGACCGCCAAGCAGTTTGTCCAGCTGCTTCGCACCACCATCGTTGGCAAAGGCGTTGTTGACGAAAGCTTGGTCGATGACTAGTTCGTGCGTAAGCTGTTTGGCCAGGCGGTCCAGCCATTTGCGCTGCACCGGTGTCCATGCGTGTTGGGCGTAGATCTTCTGCATGGCTTGTGTTACCCGCTGATCGAAGGGCAGCAGCGCTTCGCCCAGTGCCGCTTGGCGGATGTAGGCAATGACGCCGGCAGCGATGTCCTGGTTGCTGTGCTTGCGCCAAGCGGCCTTGAGGCTGGCTTCGGAGTAGCCGGCGCCGTCAAGCAACAGGCGCACTTCCTTGAGCTGTTCGCGGGTGAGGTCCTTGGGGCGGTTGACTACCGTGGCCATGGCAGCCGATTGGTTGACTTGCTCGCGTACGAAGTGGCTGAAGCTGTCGAGGTAGTCCTCGGGCTTGGCGTACAGGCCCCAGCTTTGGCTTCGTTCGCGCAGTTCGTCGGCCTGGGTGGCGATGACGGGCATGTAGGCCGTGCCCAGGAGCTGCTTGACCTCGGCAAGTTGCAGCAGCAGGCGGGTGTTGTGGCGCAGAAATTCGGCTGCTGCCTGGGGACCACCTACTTGCCCGATCTGGTGCAAGTGACGGTGCAGTTGCTGCGGCGGCACGCCCCATTGCTGTTCAAGTTGATCCAGCTTTTCCTTCAAGGCCGGCTTCTTCTCGGCCTTGTGCGCGGCGTCGCGCAGCACTCGCATGAGCTTCTGGTTGAGCTGGTCGAGCACGTCGTGCGCGTGGCTTCGGCCGGGGCCGCTGCCCGCAGCCTCGTGTGCGGCCGGGTTGTTCAGTTCGTCGAACAGTTGCTCCAGGGTGACCTTAGGGTCCTTCACCAGCGGCTGCATGGTGTTGACGGCCTGCAGCGACGCGTAAAGATCCACCGGGTCGTAGATCTTGAAGACGGTCTTGCCGATGTCGTCGCAGCGCCGGGTGGCGCGGCCGATCATCTGTTCGTACAGGATGCGGGAGCGCACCCGGCGCATGAACACCAGGTGGCAGATAGGCGGCACGTCGATGCCGGTGGTCAGCAAATCCACTGTGATGGCGATGGTGGGAAAGCGCTCGTTCTTGTAGCGGCGAATGAGCTGGTCCACCTTGTCGGACGCTCCAGTGATCTTCTCCACCGCGGCCTGGTTGTAGTGCTCGCCGTGCACGGCCTTGAAGGCGTCGCCCAGCAGCCGTTTGACCATGTCGGCGTGCGCGTCGGTGGCACAGAAGATCATGGTCTTCTCTTCGCCCATGGGGTCCAGCTCTTGCGCGAGCTGTTCGCAGATGACCCGGTTGAACGGTTCGCTGATGACGCGCTTGTTGAAGCTTTCCAGCTCGAAGTGCAGTTCGTCGTCCAGTTCGGCGGTTTCTATTTCACCGGTGCCGAGGTTGATGGCCTCGACCTGCTGGCCGCTGTCGAAGTGGATGCCGTGCTGGCTCAGCAGGGTCTGGTAACGGATGGGGGGCTCATGGTCGATGAGCCAGTCGTCGGCCACGGCTTCACGATATGAGTAGGTGTAGACCGGGCGGCCGAAGATGTCGGTGGTGTGGCGCGCTGGAGTGGCGGTCAGCCCAACCTTGACGGCGTCGAAGTAGTCGAGCACGCGCCGGTAGGTGGAGAGGTACTGGGCCTGGTCTCGCAGGGCGAGCTCGCCCTCGGTCATATCCTGGTCCAGCGTGTAGCCACGGTGGGCTTCGTCCACGATGATGCAGTCGAAGGCATCTAGCGGGGGCGGGTCTTCGCTACCGAAGATGCGCTTGACCATAGCCTGCACCGTGGCCACCTGGACGCGGGTTTCGGCCTCGGCGGCCATGTCCCCCAGCTCGGCAATGTTGTAGATCTTGGACAGGGGTTGGCTTTGCTCCAGCGGTGCTTCATTGAAGGCGTCGATGGCCTGGTCGCCCAGCGCCGTGCGGTCCACCAGGAAGAGGATGCGTCGAAAGCGCTCGGCCTTGAGCAAGCGGTAGATGAGGCCGATGATGGTGCGCGTCTTGCCCGTACCGGTAGCCATGGCTAGCAAGCAGTTGGTCTGGCCGGCGGCCAGCGCGGCTTCCACCGCGCTGATGGCCTTTTGTTGGTAGTCGCGCAGGCCCAGGTAGGCAAAGCCTTCCTGTTGAAGCTTGGATTCGGACTCGGCCTTGTTGCGTCGGAGCTGGTCGAGCAGGCCCTCGGGCGAATGGAAGCTTTGCAGAGGCTTGGCCAGGTTGCCCTGGCGGCGCAGATCGCGGAACCAGGTGCCGCTGGCTTCAGGGCTCTGCTTGATTAGCGGGCGGCCGTTGCACGAGTAGGCGAAGGGAAGATGAAACACGCCTCCTTGGCCGTCGGGCCAGGGGCTCTGGCGGCCTTCAGCCAGCCAGGCGGCTTCGTGCTCGGGCTCGATTTGCAAGCCGCGGGCGTAACGCTCGGCCTGGCCGATCTTGCCGGCGACATTCACGTTCAAGCGCTTGGCCTCGACCGCGGCGATAGGGGTGAGACCGGCGAACAGCAGGTAATCGGCGCTCTGTTTGCCCACGGTGGGCCATTCGGCGATCGCCAAATTGCGGTTGCGCTCCGGCCGTGCGCCTTTGGCATGGGTGAGCTCGTGGGTGTCGGCCTCCCAGCCGGCGTCTTTGAGCATCTGATCGATGAGCAGGCGAGTGGACGCTTCGTCCATCGCCACCTTCTGTGCAGCCTGGGTGGTGCGCTGCGCAAAGGCCTGAATGTCCTGCGAGCTGGGTACGGACTGCGCAGCGTTGGCGGTTTGGAGGTGGGCGTCGAACTCGGCCTTAAGGGCGGCGTAGCGGGTGCTGGCCTCTTCGGCTAGACATTCGTAGACGCTGCGCTCTTCGGCGGCACGTTCGGCCAGCACGCGCTCCTGCGCCGCCTGGGCGGCCAGCAGCTCGGCCATCTGGGCTTTGGCCGCCTGCTCGGTCTGGGCTTGCTGCAGGTTCTGGGTGAGGTCGGCCACTTGCTGCTGCAGCGTGAGCAGCCGCTGGCTGGGGTCGTCCGGCAGGATGAAGGGGCCGGGCTTGAAGTTGGGATTGCTGCCGAAGCTGCGGTGGAACCACAGCGCCACTTCGCGGGCCACCTTCAGTGCTTCCAGCCCTTCACGGTAGCCGATGCGGTGATCGGCCTGGTGCGCGGCTTCGTTGCCCCGCTGACGCAGTAGGTTGAACATCTGGCGCACCTGCACGTCCAGCCCCAGGCGCTGGTCCACCGCACGCAGCAGTTCGGCCTGGGTGGGCTGAAGCAGGCGTACGCCGATGCGGGACGCCACGTCCTGCGTGATCGACTCTGCCAGCAACCGTAGCTTGAGCACGCAGCTGGCAGGATCGAAGGGATAGAGCCGCTCCGCGGTTGCCCCAAGATCAGCGAGCAACGGGCTGTGCTCAGCCAGAAATCCGAAATTGCTGAGTCCTTGCGCGATGTCTCTCGCCATTGACCTCTTGCTCCCCTGAGTCGCTGCAAGCTCAATCGCCGGCAGTGTTTGGTGGGCTTATCGTTTCACAGCCCTCTTTTGTCCGCCTGCGCTACCAGCGACCTCGAATCCACCGATGCTGCGCGATCTGCAGTAGTCGAGAACCATGAACTCGACCATAGATGCCACGCTGCGTCTCTCCTGCTCTGCAGCGGCGACAAGCGCGGCCTTCACATCGGGTGGGACTCGAACGCTGACAACCTCAGTCTTCGTGACGGCCACGAGTTGCTCCTGTGTGAAAAACGCTAGCGTTATGCGTAAGGTAGCAGACTCGAGTTTCAAGCCTCCCTTCGCGACCGCTGCCTTTCCCAAACGGCGGCGAACTGGCTGGCTCGGCCCGAGAAACTGCTGTCGCCGCTCAGCGGTTGATCTGGTCCGCGCCAAACGAGGCCGCTAATCGAGTTCGGCACGGGCTTTCCATGTCCGGCACCCCGATTGCCACTGGACCAGTCGCCAATTCTTGGCAAACTCGAAACTGCCCACCCAGGCGCAGGACAGTGCTCAGTTCGACAACTTGCGGGCTCTCTAAGCCTGCCGCTGAGGCTGCAAAAGTGCAACGATGTCCAACCGCAGGGCTGCGGCGAGTCGCTCCATGTTGTCGATCGAGACATTGCGCTCGCCTCGCTCCACAGACCCGACGTAGGTGCGGTGAAGACCAGCGAGGTCGGCCAGTTCCTCCTGGCTGATTCCTCGGCTACTTCGCTCTTCGCGCAGGCGACGAGCAAACCGGATCCGTGCCGGTACATGCTCTTTCGCCTTGGTGCGCTCCATGGCGCGCGAGGTTGCATGCGATGCCTACTTTGAATCTACAGACTTTGAGTAGCATCGTTGAATACACTCCGTGTTTTTGCGGTTTGGTGATCGGGTGAAGCCTTTAGGCAATTCGTTCGGGGTGATCGCCGCCGTCGAGTCCAGAACCGGCACCCATGCGACCGACCTCCCTCCGACATCGGATACGACAAATTGCGCTGCACGAGCTTGAGCGAACTCCGGCTGGGCTCCGCTACACCGAGTTGCATCGCGCCGTGCACGCCACCGATCCGTCGCTCAACCAAAAAAACATCGGCAACGCCATCTGGGATCTGCACAAGAGACTCCCAGAACTCGTCTACAAGCCTTCCACGGGGCTCTTCCGGCACATCAAACATCGCTGTGTGCGAGATCAGGAGCTCACGCCAGTTACGCCTCGAGTCGCTCGTCATCGCGTCCGAGAGGATGAGTTCTATCCACTGTTTGCGAACTGGTTGCGTGACGAGCTCGAAGAGGTAACCCAAGCCATCACGCTTGGTGGGAACGTTTTCAAGGACCGCTGGGGGACGCCCGACGTACTCGGCAAGAATGAAAGCCGACGGAGTGACGTCATCAAAGGCCCCACCAGCATCGTGGCGGCGGAGATCAAGATCGATCTCACGGGTCTGGTAACGGGCTTTGGGCAGGCTTGCGCATATCGACTTTTTGCGCACAAGTCGTATCTGGTGATTCCCCGCCAGACGGCGACCGACGAGCTGGCGCGAGTTGACTCGCTATGCCGGATGTTCGGAATCGGGCTCGTCCTCTTCAATGCGCGCAGCCCAGCAGCTCCTGACTTTCGACTTGTTATCCGCCCCATCAAGCAGGAGCCCGACCTGTACTACACCAATCGGTACATCAAGCATGTCGAGCGCGAGCTGTTCACCTGATGTCCCTTCAGGTCACTGCGCCCGAAGGATTTCGGTGACATAGCGCTTCGCAATGCGCCACGGCTGGATGTGAAGGGCCCAGTTGAGCCACCCGAGACCCAAACAAACGAGGGAGAGAGAAGCAAGGCCGATGAGCTGCATCCAGGGTGCCCGGCTTGACGCCATGATCAGTACGGCCCCGCTGAGACCGAAGAGGACAAGTACAGCGAGGTGGTAGGAGCCCGCCACGAGACCGGCGGTGGACGGGGAGAGTTGCGCGCCGTCGTGGCGGACCTGCAAGGATCCAGAGCGCTTAAGCCACCGAACTTCTCGGTCTGACAGATCAAGTTGACGAGCAATCGCCACGACACGCACCCGGGCGTGCTGACCAGCAACGAATCCGAAACGCCTACCGAAAAGGTACTCCGACTGGCGCGTCATCTCGTCGAGTTGGTCGGCATCGCTGGTGGCCATGAGCATCTCGATGCTCGAGGGCCACGGGGCTTCTACGTAGTCACCACCCGCAACGCGCGCTTGAGCGCCGCTGATGAGCTGCGTTGTCTGCGGCGAACTCACGCGACTCATGTTCGCGCCTTCGGGTGTTCGACGAAATCACGACCGGCCACCCGCGCTCGTTTACCAGTTATCACTTGCACCGGCGAAGAGGTCGAAGCGACGCCGGTCAGAAGCGCAAGCTTGTCGACCTGCCGCGTGGACTCGAAATGCGCTACAGCCGCTGCAACAAGGTTCTGCCTCATGCTCAGCGGATCGACAGTCCACTGCTGGCTGTTGTAAAGCTGGACAGCGAGGTCAAGATCCGAATCGGCAGGCGCGATCGCCTCTAACAACCCGCGGTAGGCCTCGCTGTCGTTAGAGGCATCAAGATGTCCGGCCTGAATCAAGGAGAGCAGCGCTCGGGCCACCGGGTTGCCCTCAAGTACAGCTGCGCGTGCGATAGCCACTTGCAACCTGATTGCAAGAAAGAGCTCCGGTCGGATCCCACTTCCACCGTACATGGATCCCTGACCCGTCAACAGCCAGTCAATCGATACCCCGTGAGTCGTGCGCAGGGCGCATAGGAAGTCGATGCCTGGGCGCTTCACGCCTCGCACAACGTCGCTCAGGAAGCCAGGCGACACACCGAGTCGGCGCGCCATGTCGCTTTGCTTTTGGCTCGTCAGCGCAAGTACTTGGGCCACACGGCTTGGCAAGCCTGCCAAGTTGTCGTCGGAGTCATCGGGTTGCATATCGATCGTCACAAGCGTATTCTTTGTCGCCAAAGAGAACATGTGTTTGCAATAAGAGGCAATCTACCTCTATTCGACGACGACGTCATCTGCCCGTCAACAACCTCAACTCCGCACCTCCGACGACATGGACGGCTTGGATATCGCCTTCAAGTTGCGCCGCAAGGGCGTGCGCCAGACGGATATTGCGCGCGCGCTTGGTGTAGCACCCAGCACCGTTGGCAATGTGATCCACGGACGCATCACGTCTCACATGGTCGCGAGTCACATTGCCGGCCTGTTGGGTCTTGAACTGCGCGATCTCTGGCCTGCGAAGTACTGCTACAGGCCGAGAGGCTCGGGGACTCGAAACACGAGCGCCGTGCCAACCGACGTCAAACGCGACACCGTCTAGTCCGATGTCCAAGGCGGCCTGCACTCCGAACAGACGGACGAGCCCACTGCCTGATCACACAGCGATTGTTCACAACGCTGAACCGCTGTCACCGACGCTGGACCCTTGTCTTCGACGGCGTAGGTACATCTGGTTCAGGCCGGCTGCGCCCTAGTCGTCAGCAAACACCGCGCACTTGAAAAGCAAAAGCCCACGGGTTCCAGCCGTGGGCTTTTGCAGGCAGGGCAAAGCTGATCACACATCACTAGTGTCTGCCTCCATCACCGCCGTGTCAACGGACGGTGTGCATGTGCGCCTCAAGCCTCCGCGTCGAAGTTCAACTCGAGGAGTGGCACATGCGCCTATGCATTCGCCTGCAGAAGGAAGCAGTTCGGCTGCTGCTGTATCAGCCCGGAATTTCGTGCCGCGAAGTGGCGAGGACGATCGGCACCTCAACTGGCCCCGTGATCAAGCTCCAGAACCGGCTCAATGCATCCGGCCTTGACTGGAACGCCCTTAAAGAGCTTGACGACGATCAGTGGCAGGCTGCGCTCAAAACCAAGAACCGGTCCATCGCCCAGCGCAAGGAGCACCCGGATTGGAAGGGCGTCGACGAGCAGATGCATCTGCCGGACGCAACGCTGGCAGTCATTTGGAACGAGTGGCGCGAAGGGCATCCGAACGGTATCGGCTACAGCGCCTTCACCGAGCTCTACCGCGAGTGGAGCAGCCATCAGAGCATCGCGATGCGGCGCACCCACGTGCCAGGAGATGTGCTGTTCACCGATTTCGCTGGTCGCACTGTGGAAATCAAGTCGCGGAGCGGCGGGCCCTCGTCTTTCGCACAGGTTTTTGTAGCCGTGCTCGGCTACAGCAACAAGATCTTCATACATGCCGTTCCGACTCAGCGCATCGACGACTGGATTGCGTGCCATGTGGCTTGCTTCGAGTTCTTTGGAGGCTGCCCGAAGTGGGTAGTCATGGACAACCTCAAGTCAGCCGTCCTCAAGAACACCAGGGATGGAATCTTGATGAACGCGAGCTACCAGGAACTTCTTCAGCATTACGACATCGCAGCTCGCCCGACTCGGCCTCGCAAACCGAAGGACAAGGCCAAAGCCGAAGTGAGCGTGCAAATTGCGCAGCGGCTGGCCCTCTTCGCCATTCGCAACCTTACGTTCTTCTCGGTCGATGAACTGAACGTTGAGTTGCGAAGGCGAATGGATGCCATCAACGAGCGCCCGTTCCGTCGCCTGCCCGGCTGCCGCAATAGTGCATTCGAAGAAGAGCGCACCAGCCTCAAGCCTCTACCGCAGGAGCCATACCGCTTTGCGACTTGGCGCTACGACGTGCTTGTCGCCAAGGACTATCACGTGCTTCACGAGGATTGCCAGTACTCGGTTCCTTATCAGCACCGGAACCAGCGCGTCAGCCTTCGGACCTCTCAGAACCTTGTCGAGATTTTCCACCGCAGCAAGCGACTGACAGTGCACGAACGCCTGAAAGGAGCGGGGCTGGTCAGCACGCACGACGAGCATCGTCCCGTCTCTCACCAGCGCGTGCTGGAGGGAGAGCCCAAAGCTTTGATGGACTGGGCCGCCACAGCAGGGCCCATGACGCTGCAAATGATCACGCACCACCTGACGGAGCGGTCCGACGGTCCCAATGGGCTCAAGGCAGCCAACAACATCCGCCAGTTGGCCCGCCTCCACGGCGAAGCTCGCATCGAACAAATCTGTGGCTATGCACTGCCGCTCCGCATCACGGCGCTGCGGGATCTCAAGTCGATCTTGAGCAGTGGCATCGATCAGCGACCCAAAAGCCCCACCAGCAATGTCGTAGCCATGGCCGACGTTCGGGGTAGCTCTTACTTTCGGAAGGATGCATCGTGACCTTGAGCCAACAAACAATCGCCAAGCTTCAGTCTCTTCGTCTCGGCGCCATGGCGACCGAGTATGAAAGGCAACTCAGTCAGGTGAGCCTGCAGAAGGCCTCTTTTGACGAACGATTGAGCGTCCTGGTGGAATCTGAGTCCTCTGAGCGCCACAACCGGAAGCTCAAGCGCCTGATACGCGATGCGAGGCTGCCCGAGGCCGCAGTCCTTGAGGATTTAGAAACAGGTACGAAGCGTGGAATTGACAAGGCTCAGATTGAGCAACTTGCGTCGTGCGACTGGATCACAAGGTGCCAAAACGTCATCATCAACGGGCCCACTGGTGTCGGAAAAACCTGGCTTGCATGCGCATTTGCCAGCGAAGCATGCCGCCGCGGCCTGCAGTCACGCTTCTACAAGGCCGGTGACTTGTACGAGGAGATCGAGCGCGCGACTCACGCAGGCGGGATGGCGGACTTGAAGCGACGACTGTGCAGCCCCCGTCTGCTGATCATCGATGACTTCGGGCTTGGCGAATTTCCGAAGACTGCGGCACAAACTCTCGCCGACGTCGTAGACAAGCGTATTCGGACGGGATCTCTGATCCTCACCAGCCAGTACCCCACGGAGGAATGGCACAAGTTTTTCAGCGACGAAGCCATTGCCGACGCGTTCCTCGACCGCGTTGTTCATCAGTCCCACGTGTTCAGGCTCAAGGGGGAATCGATGCGAAAACTGCGCGCCAAGGCCCCTCGGACGTAGCCGCGAAGTCAGCGGTGCAGGCGTGGTGGCGACTGTCAGCCCCTGCATGCGAGCAGCGTCAATTTAGTCGGATTCAATAATTGGCCCAAACTCGTCAGGGGCTACGCAGGAACGTAAGAGCGCGCGATCGGCTGCCTGCAATCAGCGTCCTGGCGGTAGCCACATAGGTGACCAGACATGACGCATCGAGGCTCGTTCACTCTCGCGACCTATCCCGATCCTTGCCCGGAGCTTGTGATCGAGCGCGGCCCGCACGAAGAAGGCGTTGGCTGGTGGGTCCCACAGGTCAAGCACACCAACCTGGCGAAGTACCTCCACGCCACGCGCAAAGCTCAGCAAAAGTTCCCCCGCCGCGTTTTGATCGACCCGTTCTGTGGCCCCGGTCGCATTCAGGTCAAGGGCGAGACCTTCACCAGAGATGGTGGCGCCATGGTTGCTTGGCGGCAGTCGGTGGCATCGGAGTGCCCCTTCACAACGGTGATGGTCGGTGACTTGAACGGCGCCAGAGCTCATGCATGCGAGACCAGGCTGTCGCGCGCCGGCGCACCGGTGAAGAAGTTCGATGGCCCAGCCGCGGAAACGGCGCTGGCCATGGCCGACGCTGTGCCGCGTGGTGCGCTGTGCTTGGCTTACATCGATCCCTACAACCTCGAGTACCTTTCGTTCTCGATCATCGAGCGACTTGCGCAGCTTCCGCATGTCGATTTCGCCGTGCACTTCAGCCTCATGGATCTGACGCGCAACGTTGACATGGAGCTGGATCCGACGAGGGATCGCTTCTCGGGTGCCTCCCCAGGTTGGCGCGACCGAGTCCCCCCCGCCACTTCCAAGTCCAGCCTTCCCAGTTGGTTCTTCGAAGACTGGCGCAAACTGATCTCGGCACTAGGCTTCTCGGTCAGCAAGGTTATGCCTCTGATCGATGACGGGCAGGGGCGCTCGCTGTACCGCCTGGTGTTCTTCAGCCGCCATGAACTCCCGGATCGCATCTGGGGCGACATCGCAAGCGACAAGAGCCAGGCCGCACTCTTCTGAGGCCGCAGGCCGCGGGCCAATCGATCAGGACTAACGTCACGGCGCGAGAAAACGCAGGCGAGACCAAGAAGGCCACCCTGTGAACGGAGCCAAATCGAGTCCTTGCGTCGTTGATTGGAAGCAACATTGCGTCCGCCAATAAGTGAACGAACGTACACTTACAGGGTGGCCCGGCCGAACAATGACCTCCAGCACCTCGATGCGATGCGCGATTACTTTGCGCAGCATTGGGTGCTGCCGTCCTACGACGGGCTCTGTTCGGTACTGGGCTTCAAGAGCAAGGCGGCCGCAGCCAAACTGGCTCAGCGGTTGATTGAGGCGCGATACATCGAGCGAGCACCTGGCGGAAAGCTCGTTCCGTCGGATCGGTTCTTCGAACGCATGCGTCTTGACGACAAGATGCCGGCTGGAACCGGCAACAGTGGAGCGCTATCCGGTGGCATAGAGCCACATGGTCTCGACCGCATGCTGGTGAGACGTCCTTCGCAAACGCGCCTTGTGCCGATCCGGGGCGACTCCATGGTTGAGGCCGGCGTGCTGGATGGAGACACTGCCGTCATCGAATGCGACTGCCAAGCGCAGCCAGGTGACTTCGTTGCAGCCCTGGCCGACGGCGCGCTCACGATCAAGGAGCTTCGTTTCGAACGAAGCCGTCCCGTTCTCGTACCGCACAACCCACAGTACGAGGTGATCCGACCGCAGCACGGTCTTGAGATCCTGGGCGTTGTGACAGGGATTGTCCGCAGCTATGCGAGGCCCGGTCGGGGCCACGCAGCAGGGAGAAAGAAGCCATGACCACCATCAGCCGTATCGAATGGACGGAGCAGACTTGGAACCCCACGGTCGGCTGCACCAAGATCTCGCCCGGGTGCAAGAACTGCTACGCCGAGGCCATGGCTCGCCGTCTTAAAGCCATGGGCGCACCAGGCTACGAGAAGGGGTTTGAACTGACGGTGCTACCCGAGCGCCTGAACGACCCGATCAAGCGCAAGAAGCCCACGGTTTACTTCGTGAACTCGATGTCGGACCTGTTCCATGAGAGGGTGCCAGATTCCTACATAGAGCGCGTGTTCGAGGTCATCGCACAGACTCCGCAGCACACCTACCAAATCCTGACCAAGCGCGCGGCGCGCATGGCTCGCTTCTTCAAGGCCCGTGAAGTGCCGCGAAATGCCTGGATGGGCGTGTCGGTCGAAGACAAGAAGTACGGCGTTCCACGCATCGATCACCTGCGCAAGGTGCCTGCGTCGATTCGGTTCCTGTCTGTGGAGCCCTTGCTCGAAGAAGTCGGCAAGCTCGATCTGACCAACATCCATTGGGTCATCGTCGGGGGCGAGTCCGGCCCGAAGGCCAGGCCGATGCACAAGGCCTGGGCGCTGGCGGTCCAACAGCAATGCGAAGACCAGGCTGTAGCCTTCTTCTTCAAGCAGTGGGGCGGCTGGGGCGCTGACGGAAAGAAGCGAGCCAAGGCCGCTAACGGCCGGGTGCTGGACGGACGCACCTGGGATCAGATGCCGGAAGCCGTTGAAGCACGCCTGTGATGACTGCGCATTGGCGCCGACCAGTGCAGCGGTGTGCGCCCAGCGCGACAGATCCTCGTGGCGGGTGAGTCGATCCGGCAAAGTCGAGGACTTCGAAGCCACAAGCGGCCCGTAGAGGCTGCTGTGCCAGATGCCTGTCAATCACTACGAATGGTCCACGGGAGGGCCGCTTGCCAAGCTACAGCGCCATAGCGAGGTCAAGCACTCGCTGCTGCGGGACTACCTTGTCGACTACTTCCTCACCCTGGTGTCGTCGCCGCATCAGGACAAGATCCAGCTGACCATCGTTGACGGGTTCTGCGGGGGAGGCCTCTACCTGAACGAGTTCGATCAGGAGGTCCCAGGCTCACCGATCGTGATCCTCCAGGCCGTGGAAGAGGCCAAGGCCCGGGTGATGCTCGAACAGCAGCGACGCAAAGACATCTGTTTTGACGTGAAGCTGATTTGCATCGATAAGGACAAGGCGGCCGTTGAACTACTTAAAAGGGTTCTCGAACTGCAGGGCTACGGTGACCTGCTGCGCACAGGCGCTGTCGAGATCCTGAAAGGCGACTTTGTCGTGCATGCTGAGGCGGTCATTGGCGAGGTCCGGCGTCGGTCGCCGCAGAGGGGTCGGTCGCTGTTCGTACTGGACCAGTACGGCTACAACCAGGTTCCCCTGGAGACGCTGCGGCAGATCTTCACGACGCTGCGCAACCCGGAAGTGGTGCTGACCTTCAACGTCGATGCCCTGATCAACTACCTGAGCCCGTCGAACCTGGAGAGGTTTGAGCGTCAGACCGGCATGCATGGTGCGGTGTCTGCTGCTGACCTCGACGAACGTCTGCGCGGCCCCTCCTGGCGTCGCAAGGTCCAGGCGAGTCTCTATCAGCGCCTCATTGAAGGATCGGGTGCCAGGTACTACACGCCGTTCTTCATCCGACCGGAGAAGGGCCACGGCGATTTCTGGCTCCTGCACCTGTCCCAACACTGGAAGGCGCGAGACGTCATGGCCAGTGCTCATTGGAAGCACCACAACCACTTCGTCCACTATGGGCGGGCCGGCTTCGACATGTTCAGCACCGGTTACGCCGCTCGAATCGACGACGAGGATCGCCCGCAGGCCGCCTTCGAGTTCGATACCGTGGCCAGCGCCTCTAGTCTGGAGGCAATGCTTGAGCAAATTCCGCAAGCGCTAACCCAAGCGGCGGAGGGTCGGCGGTTTCGGGACTTCTTCGTCGAACGGGTCAACACGACTCCCGCCACAGAAGCCATGGTCGAAGAGGCGCTGCTTCAGTTGGTGCGTGAGCGCGCGATCGAAGTGGTCGGCGACAACGGGAGCTTGCGCCACGTCAGAAAGGCCATCCGGGACGACCATGTAATCCGGCTGCCAGAACAGCGGCCGCTGATCTTCCTCGGCGGTTGACCAGGATTGGCCAGCCCGCATCCCAGGACCACGGACTGCGGCGGGGTGGCCAGGCTTCGTGTTGCCAGTCCAGCACAACGCCAAAAGTCTCGATGAGCATGGCGCCGGCCGAAGTCTCTGACCTCCTGCGAAAGGCCATGCTCTAGCGTCTGGGCATCTGCCAATCCGACCGCCGGTCCCATCAGCTCAGAAGCTGTACCGGTCATCTGTGAAGTAGCCGAAGTACTTGGCCAGCAACGGCACGCATTCTTCGCCGGTGGCACTTGGGAAGCCGATGGCATGGTCGGTCTTGCGACTGGATCACCTGGTGAGCCACCTGAAGGTCATGATGGCTGCTCCTGGAAACACCACAACGCAGACTGACATGACCGATATAGAAACCCTACAAGCCTGCGCACCGCTGCAAGGTCGTACTCCGCGTTGCCCTTAGAGGATGTGGAGATGGCTGTGAAGGTCTCGATCGGCGGTGCGAATCTGATGTCCGCACCTGTGAACAGAATCGAATCGCCATGACAAGACTCTTGGATATCGAGCCGAGGTACTTCGTCAAGCAACTGACGTGCGACAAATGCGGGGTGACGGCCTCGTCCGGGGAGCACGAGTTCCACAACTTCGTGTCGCTCGACTTTGACTGCACGTGGGGGTCAGCATTAGGTGACGGTCGTCATGTGGATCTGGACTTGTGTCACGAATGCGTGAAGGAGCTTCTGCTGCCGTTCTTGCGCATCACCGACGCTGGGTGGAGCAAGCCAGCCGTGGGTGAATGGTCCGAACTTGATGTCTCGGAGCTTGGAGCAGGTGTGTCATCAGCGTCCGTGGCGGACAAGTTGCTTGCTACTAAGGCACGCATGCAGGCCCAAGCCGAAGATTTGGTGATGAGCGGCACTCGCTGGCTCACAGCTCTAGAACTATCTTCGGCGCGGAAGCTGAGCCTTACACAAACGCATGCCGAGTTGGCCAGCTTGTCAGAGCAAGGGCAGATCTTTGGTCTTGAGAAAGATGGGGAGCGCATCTATCCAGCCTATGCGCTTGATCCCATGGGAGAGCCTGTTCCAGTCCTCAAACAAGTGCTTGAGGTCTTCCAAGGCTGCTCCCCTTTTCAGGTGGCATGCTGGTTCGAATCGCCATCCGGCTACCTTCGAGGTAAGCGCCCACGCGAACTGCTGGCGGGAGACGGAGTTTCCGTGTTGGTAGCCGCCAAGCGCACTGCGGAAGGAGCCCTCCACGGCTAGTGCGGTGCCCTTGTCGTCAATCCTGAACAGTGTTCACGTTGCTGGCTAGCGCAATGTCTTCGATGAACTGGAATAGCTGTTCTTCTGCTGATGGACTAGCTGTCCTCGTCGCGCTGGATTGCCTGTTCACCAGCGAGTGAATTACGCACATGGAGAAGGAGATGGGCAATCTGCAGGGCCAGTACAAGTCTGCCGAGGCGTCCTACGGGCAGGATGTCCTGAATCTGGTTCTGGCCAAGGGCTATCTTGCCAAGCTGCTGGGGAACGACGAGGTTTTCCGCTTCCTGGAGCAGCGTCAGCCTGAGGTGCTGCGGGAGTTCTCGAACATCGTCGAGGTCGTCGCACTGGAGAAGTGATGAACGGCCGCGCATGGCGATCGCTTCGTCCTGTCCCTGGCGACGCCCTGGCGCGGTGGTCCGGCGTCGAGGTCGGAGCGGCCGACTCCCAGGAGGAGCTTCCCATTGCCGATCCGGCCTGCCTCTATGGTCTGGTTGGCGAAGTGGCGAGGGAGGGCAGCGAAGGGGCCGAGACCAACCCCTATGCCATCGCCGGGAACTTCATGGCTTACCTGTCCTGCGCGGTGGGGCGGACGCCTTACCTGGCAGTCGGAAACACCAGCCATCACGCGAGGATCTTCTTCCTGCATGTCGGGCGTTCTGGGCGGGGCCGGAAGGGGGACGCTGTCTCACTGGTGACGCGCATCGATGAGGCGGTTCGAGCTCAGCGGCCGGAGCTGGCGCCGCAGATTCATCGGGGCGGGCTTTCGAGCCGGGAGGGGCTGGCCGCGCTCATCCACGACGGCTATCGGATCGGGCAGCAGGAAGTTCCGGCGATCGAGGACAAGCGCCTGTGGGTGGTGGAGTCGGAGTTCGCCAACGTGTTGCAGCAGAGCCGTCGCGGAGGCAACACCTTGTCGGCGGGGCTGAGGGACTGCTGGGATGGGGTGGATCTCAAGCCGGCCACCAAGAGCAACCGGGTTCATGCGACGGCGCCACATGTGTGCCTGAGCGCGGCGATCTCGCCAGTGGAGCTACTCAGCCTGGTGCAGCAGCGCGATCTCCTCAATGGCTTTGTGAATCGCTTCCTGATGATCTGGGGCGAGCGGACCCAGGTTCATGCGTTCCCAAGGCGTACGCCGCAGGACCGAGTGGACGCGCTGGCCAGCAAGGTGATCGATGCCCTCGCGTTCACACGGGAGAGCGCGCGTTTGGGGGGCGAATCAGTTCCGATGGTCCTGGGGGACGCGGCGCGCAGGCGCTATGCCGAGCTTTACGGAGGGGAGTTGAATCAGGATCAGGGGAGTTCGCTGGTCGACAGCGTGCTCGAGCGACGTGCCCCGATGCTGCTGCGTTTGGCCATGCTTCTCGCGCTGACGGATCTGCAGTGGGAGATCGAGGTGAAGCATGTGGACGCGGCGATGGCCTGGATTCGCTTCGCGACTGAGTCAGCGAGCTTTGTGTTCGCTGGTGCTGAGGAGCAACCGAACAGGCAGCGAGTGCAGTGGGCGGCTGAGCGGGTCCTGCAGTTCCTATCGGATCGAGGCAGCGCGTCCCGCAAGGAGCTTGTGGTGGACTGCTTCAGCCGCCATCAATCTGCTGCAGTCATCGACGCGGCGTTGGCTCATCTCATCGAGATTGCACCAGAGAAGATCCGCGTGGAGGTTCAGCAAAGAGCGACTAGTGGGCCTGGGCGCTCCGCTACGGTTTATCGCCTCGTTTAGCACGCGAGGACGGAAGGCGAACTCAAGGATTTGTTCGCGCCAAGTTCGCAGGGCCTTTGTTCTAGTCCTGCCCCTTGGTTCGCAATGTTCGCGAAGTTCGCACGCCACGCTGGATGGTGGAACGGCCGCCCGGAGGTCGAGCTCGGTTGGTCAAGCTGAGGCTTGCCCTCTGCCAGTCTGATCGACCTTGTTCCCGTCACAGCACTTGACCAAGTCCTGAACGGTTGCATCTGTCTCGGTTTCAGCAAGGCGTCTATCTGACGCAGCTTCTTGGTGAAGGTGCTACGTGGATGACGGGCTCGCGTATCGGGCATGTGAGTGGCGTCCCAATCAGTTCGTCTGATCAACCGAGAGACCGGGGGTGCAGCCCCACGAGGAATTGTTCTGCAACCAGATCAGGCCAAGCCCGCACCCCCTCCTCAACCGTCAGAAGCGGAGCTTGAGGTCGCCTAAGCAGCTGACCTCACCAATGGGCAGGCTTTCGAATTGGCTTCTTCGCGGTGGGAACGTGCGGCGGCAGTTGCGCCGCCTGAAGCTGCGCGTCGCTCAAGCTTCCAATCACCCAATCGGCTTGGTTTGTCAGGGACCCGCTGACTCTGCGCTCGGGTTTTCCATGGGCAGGCGGGATCGGGATGATGACGCCGATCCTGATGTGAGGGAAGTCCGCTCGGATCGCTTCAAGCGCCGGCTCGGCGTCACTGTCGTTGGACACCAAGACGATGCGCTCGAAGCAGTTCATGGCCGCATCGCGGTACATACGGATGGCCAGGTTCACATCCGTTTTCTTCTCTTCAAGGTGCCACACGCGAACGCGCTTGGCGCGGTCGTACGGTTGGCCTGCCACGAACTCTGGCAACAGCGAGCCACTCTTGTCGTAGCTGTGCTTGCCATAGGTCACTGAGAACCGCGGCCCGTGTTTCGCCTGCAGAGCGCGGTGATACGCCGATTGCGCCTCTACCGAGGCCTGACCGTGGGTGGCGAAGTTTGCGAGCGCGTGTGCGGTAAAGAGATGCACATGCTCCAGACGCTCGTTCTGGTCTCGCTTGGCAAGGATGTCGTCGACTAACGCAACCAGGTCCAGCCACTTGAATGGACTTCCACGCAACCTGCCGTAGTACAGGTTGTAGCCATCTATGTAGACGCCAGTCCGTCGAGGAGCCTTGCCGGTGTCAACCACAAGCGTTTTTGTTGCCCAGAAGTGAAAAAGCCGCCCTTGCGAGCGGCTTTTCCGTCCCAAGTGGGAGCCAACTGAATGACACCACAAGGGATGAGTGGTGCCCGAATGGTGCCACAGCTACCCCCTTTTTGCAACTGGACGTCCGTCTGGAGCGCTTGGCCCGTCCAACGGATCCCACTCTCCCGCCCACATTGGGATCGCCACGCCCACTCCAGCGTCAACGGTCAGGCAGAGTCATTGGCATCGATCTTTCCGGATCGCGCCTCTAGCTACGAACCACTCACGTATGAGCCGCGCGAGCGAACAGGTTGTGAGTCACTCGCGGCACCAGATCACCTTACCAGCCGAAAGCACGAAGTGACTTCGACATCCGGTCGTGCGCGATACAGACGGCCGAAGACTTGGCATGCTTGCTGGCCCTGAGATACGCCAGGAAGGACCGGCCCCACCAGAGAGCGGTAGCTGGATAACGGCCTTGCACCCACAGGGGCACCGCATGGCAGCAAGCCAGGGTTTGCCTGCGTCACCGACAAGTACCAGACGGCCAAAAGGCAAGTCGTCAGGCAGTTCCTCGGACTCGAAGGCAACGAAGTTGACCGAAGCACCGGTGAGCTTGGCCCATAGCGCCTTCAGCCAACGCATCAGTTGGCCCTCCCACTGCTGAGAGACAGCAAGGGCATGCCGAGGAACGGCTCCAGATCGCCAGAACCAACGAATCGTGACATGACCTTGCAGGGCTCTCCCTCGGGTTGGTCTACGGAGGCGGCTGGATCCGTCAAAGAGATGCGGCGGCTTGCAAACCTATCGTTCGATTCAACACGGAAGGGATGAATACGCGCTAGGAACTCATTCATCGCCACACTTGCCGCGACCATGTTGACGCTGATGACTGCCGGGCGATCGACCAGTTGCCCCTTGATATAGCCTTGCTTGACTTGCGCTTCGTAGGCCTTCGGATCGGTTCGCCGAAGAAACGCCGCGTCGAGATCCTGCTGAGAATAGACACGTCGACTAAATAAGCTGGAGCCCCCGGGGATCACCACATTGACAGCACACGTTATCGCGTCGATCCCTCCGTGGCCATCTGCATCAAGCCGCACGCCAAGGTCGATCAGCGGGATGAGGTAGGCGCTCGCGAGCTTGTTGAGAACGTGGCGGCCATCAACGCTGTCCATGCATCCGAACAAGACATCACAGGTTGAGAGAGCCTGGAGCACATCGAGGGTCAGCAAGTCCTCGGGGAACTTGAGAACACGCGTGCCAAGTTGGGCCGCGTTAATCGCCCGCTCTTGCACGTCGGTCTTGTAGGTATTGGCATCAGCATCGCTCTTGGTCGCATTGATGATGCGATTTAGGTTCTTGGATTCGACGCGGTCTGGATCAACGATCAGCAACTCACCAACACCGTTGCGAGCGAGTTGCTCGATGAGGAGGCTGCCTGTGCCAGAGGCCCCCACCACGCCCACCCGTAGTCTTCGTAGCAATCCATAGGTCTGAGCGCCGAACGCCTGGGCAATTCGCCTGCAGTGGTCCGGTACATCCGATTGATCTTGCGCACTCCACCAGTGCACGAAATCGTGGCCAGCCAGCCTGATGCAATCTAGCGGCTCTCCAACACCACCCTCCCGAACAACCCGCCCAATCAGCCTGCCGTCTGGCAGCATGATCATGCTGGCCATCGGCGCATCGGTATCAAGCCACGCATAGATGCCCGGGAACATGTCCGCATCGGCGGCATCGTCGGTGGGTGAGAACCACCGGTACCCGGTCGGGTGGCTATGCACCTTCGCGATCACAAGGCCCTCGCGCTCGGCGCGGCGCAGAACAGCATCAAGTACCGCTCCCGGCCAAATCACCGTGGAAGGCGTGCGCACTCGACACTCGTGATGGGGAACGAGAACCAGATCGCGGACAACCAGGAGCTCAACGTCAGCGCGCAGCGCGCGCCCGCAAAGAGCAAGCGCCACGGCCTCCTTCCCGTCTCCGGGAAAGAGATGCGATTTCAAGGCACTGTGGTGGCGCCCTGAAATCGCAAGACGAACGGGCTTGACTACCGCCGTCACTTCGCAAGTTCCGCCTGAAGCCAATGCTGGACGAGCGCCAGATGCGTGCTGAGGTTGTCCTCACCCATCCGCCAGGCAGAGTTGCCGGTACGGTGGCGCGACCACTGCTGCCAGGTTCCGCCGTCAAAGGTCAAGGTCGAGAGCCCGCCGATGTGACGGCCGTCTTGCCGGCGCAGTTCAGGGCTGAAGTACGCCATGTCGAGTTGCGCGTCCGGGTACCCGTTGCTGAGGCGAATATGCATAGCCGCCTGGCGGACGTTGTAGCCATCCGGGAGCGGCCAACCGTGAATCACGATGGCGTTCACGCCGCCGTCGGTAACGGCCTCCCAACGCATTCCAAGTTGATTGAGATGGGCCGCGTCATCCGGGAGCAGTGCAAAGTGCATGCGCGGCACCGGCGGCTCACCTTCCTGGACCTCGTTGGGGATCGTCATGAAGCGTTCAACGCCCGGCGCGGTCAGGTCGACGGCTTGATCCGGCTTGATATCGATGACTTGACCGCGCAACTTCTGCCGCAGCAGGTACAGCTCGGGCGTCTTTCCCGCGAGTTCAAGAATCTGTCGACCGGTAGGCGCTGCCAATGAGGTGACATAGCGATCTTTGTCGAGCCGGATCTGGTACTTGCGGCCAGGCGGAACCGGTTTGCCCGCGGCCGTGTACTCCTCGATATCGACGATCTCGTCGTTGTCCTGGTTGCTCATAAGACCTCCTGAATGGTGAGCAGGTTTGAGACGAGTCCAGTGTCTGGGCGTCCACTCTCAATGTCAAATATGAAGCTACATAAACAGTTTTCCATACAAACACGTTAGGCAGGAAAACACGTTTTCCTCTTAAGCCTGTTTGCCTCGGAAACGCCGGCGTGTAGAGTGCCCCCATGAACAACGCCGACATAGAGCCGCTCTATGCTGCGGTGGGCGACCGAATTCGGAAAGCGCGTGAAAGTCAGGCGAAGAGACTCAGCCAGGCCGCGCTGGCCGAGAGACTTGGCGTGAGCAGAGCCTCTGTGGTGAACATAGAAGCCGGGCGGCAACACGCGCCGCTGTCACTGCTATGGAAGATCGCGGAACAACTGGACGTGGAATTGACCGCATTGATTCCGACGCGAGACGAGCTGACGGCGCCTCCCGTCAACCTTGCGCTTTCCGATGTCATGCGCGACCAACTCAAGCAGTACACCAACGGCGATGCCGCACTTGAGACTAATCTGTCGCACTTCATTGCTCAGGCCGTCATCCAGTTGTCTGGTGGTGTCAAGTCGGCCCCCCGCAAGACCAGGAAGAGAACGTCATGACCCATATCTCCTTCGAGCACAAGGCTGAGCGGCTGCTCGCAGAGTGCGATGCGCTCCGAGCGCCGGTGCCAATCGACAACGTCGTGCGTCATCTTGATCTTCTGACTCAAGCACGTCCGCTCGCCGAGGTCTCTGGTTTGCTTGTCGTGGAGAACGGCCGTGGCCTGATCGGCTACAACGCAAGCCACTCGACCGTCCGTCAACGATTCACGATCGCTCATGAGATCGGCCACTACGTCTTGCACGCTAAGAACAAAGCACAGAGCCTGTTCGTCGATAAGCATGTCTTCAGACGCGACGAGGGTTCGTCAACAGGCCTCGACCAGCAGGAGGTCGAGGCTAACAAGTTTGCCGCGGCGCTATTAATGCCGGAAGCGCTGGTGCGTGCAGAGATAGCAAAGCAGCAACTCGATCTGGACGACGAAGACGATGTCAGCAATCTAGCTCGGAGATTCAACGTCAGCGCGGCGGCGATGTCATTCCGACTGAAGAATCTCCAGCTGCTCAGAATCTAAAGCTACGAGTTGGAGCCATAACGCCTTTGCCGAACCTGGCTGGGATCAGTTTGTGAACCAGCGCGCCGCGGCTCTCTTCTCCAACTCGACGTCTAGGCCGATAGCCATGTAGCGAGCGAGCGGCTTCCCTTGGAACCGGTGGCCATCCTCGTAGAACTCGTGTGGCATGGCGGAAGCCAGTCCTGCTTGACCGAGACGCGCATCTTCTGGTCTCGTGATGGTTGCCCGGATGCAGAACTGCTTCAACAGCGCCTCAATGCTCGCAACGGACTTGTCCTCCAAGGCGCAGAGCATCTGATAGATGACGCTATTTGGAACTACGTGCTCGTGCCGTAGGTTCTTCCTGCAGAAGCTCTGATATGCCGCTGCAGAAGAGATTCCTGCAGCCTCAATCATGCGTCGAGCTTCCACCGATCTGAAGTGCGCACAGTTGTGCCAGTGGTTGGACTCGCTTGCCTGTCGGATCAGCATCCCTACCGAGGCTTTCACCAGAACCGAATCAAGCAGGTTGGCAGCTGCCAGAGCAGCGAGCGCCTGCGCGGTAATGGCGATGCGATCCAACGCCTGGTCGTCGTGGTGGTCCTCGGCTTCTCGGCCCTCCGCATACTCTGCGTCGGGCTCCTCGTCCACCGCCAACGGCGCTGGATCGCCGGCCGCAGTTACAGGATTCCGCTCGACGTCGATGATTCTCCAGATCCCATTCGGATCTCGTGCGGCCAGAACGTTGTGCACCCGGCGTAGATGGTCAACGTGCGCGCGCCAAGACGGCCTAACCTCAGTCAACTCCGGCTCGGTGGCCCCTCGCAACAGAAGCCGGTCCAGTTCACCGGCGAGTCCCTGATGTCGGAGCCACGACGCGTCATCGTCTTGTTGCTCGATGAGCTGGAGGGTCCGCTCCTCGTCGCCTGTGCGGTGTCTTGTCATTTCTAGCCCTGTCTAGCGGATGCGTTCGCCACAGATGTGTCAGATCAACGGAAGGGACCTGGCGGTAAGCGCGTCTCGCGCCAGATGTGCCAGATAGGCACCACCTGCCATCAACATCGCAAGCCGAGCCAGGCGCTCCCATTCGCTTTCCGCTTCCCACTTGTAGACGCGGTGCACGAAGTAGCCCAGGCCCAGCGCAAACGTGATGCTGTGGAAAAACTTGCGATGGTTGGGGTTCACCGCCGGTTCGAGGATGTCCGGCAACGACGGTAGGCAAGCCGTAGCGGCGCCAATCGCAATGCAGGACCCATCGACGGGACGACCCTCCTGATGCCGCAACGCCGCAGCTGCCGTGGTCACAGCAATGAAGTTGAAGGTCGCGTGTTCGGCTGCACTAGCCATGTTGTCTCCCTGGTTTGTTGATTTAGAGCCTAGAGACCGAGCAGTCGTCGCCGGTCCTTCCTGTAAAGCTTGATCGCTAGGAGCAAGAAGCTGCCCAGGGCGATCCATGCTGCCTTGTCGTACCGATGCAGGAGCGCGTCCCGGATCACGTCCGTCAGCGGCGCGAGCGGCCCATGGAACTCAACCCTTCCAACAAGCGCCTGTCCTAAGAGCAGAAAACCGAAGAAGAAGATGAATGCACAGGCAAGCGCCAGCTGGGTTCTGGTGGAGTGACTCAGCACCATCAAGATCTCTTCAAGCCAGTCGCGCATGGTGGTCTCCCGAGAGGGGCCTCAGTCCTGGATCGCGGCCTGCGCTGCCTGGACGGCCGCGTCGGAACCCTGAAACACAACAGTCTTGATGCTGCCGTTCGGCTTCCTGGTGAACCGGACGGTGACCCCGCCATGGCGGGCCGCTGCCGCCTTGGCTTTCTTGGTGATCTGCTGCTCGATCTCGGCCATCGCGGCCTTCATCAAGTCGGCCGCGCTGGGCATCTTGATGCTAATCATTTCGAGTCCTTCGGCGGGCAAGGGTCGTTGCCGTAGGAGTCGCGAGCACGGATGCGGCCGTTCTCGCCATGGATCAGCAACTCGCCTTGCCCTTGGCGCGCCATCTCCCGCCCGGCGCGAATGGCTTCGGCCTGGGTGTCGAACACTTGGGTTGCTCGCTCGCCGCCTTGGCGGAGCGTGCCCCAGCCGTTCTCGCGCTGAACAATGTGAACGTTCTTACGGTTGGCCATCACGAACCTCCAGTCCGATGAAGTTGACGGAAGCAAGTTTACAAACAACAATAGCAACAGTCAATCTGTAAACCAACAAGCGCGGAGAGCACCATGATCGGAAACCGACTCAAGAGGGCGCGAGAGGCCCTCGGGATGTCGCTGCGCGAGCTCGAGGCAGCCATCCAAGGACAGGTATCGGCCCAAGCCATCGGCAAGTACGAGCGCGGCGAAATGATGCCGAGCTCGACCATCCTCCTGGCGCTGGCCAAAGCGCTCGAGGTCTCGCCGGAGTACCTCCTCAGCGAGCGGGAGATCGAGCTGACGGGTGTGGACTTCCGCAAGGCACCGCACGCAGGCGCCAAGGAAGAGCGAGCCGTTGAGGCGTCCATCCTTGATCAGGTCGAGCGGTACCTGGAGCTGGAGGAGCTGATGCCTGGCGTGGATCAGCGCTGGAGCGCTCCGGCAGATGAAGACTTCGACATTCGTTGTATCGAAGACGCTGAGGACGCTGCCGCGGCCTTGCGTCGCCTCTGGCAGCTTGGTATCGATCCAATCCCTTTTATGGCCGAGCTCTTGGAAGACAAGGGCGTCAAGGTCATCGCGTTGGAGCTCCCAGAGAACGTCTCCGGATCGAAGGCCTTCGTTCAGCGACCTGAGCGCGAGGATGTTCCCGTCATCGTGGTCAACCAAGGTCACAACGGCGAGAGGCAACGCTTCACCCTAGCGCATGAGCTGGCGCACTTGGTACTTCGCTTCAGCGGGCTGAGTGACGCGGAGCAGGAGAAAGCTGCGGACCGGTTTGCTGGCGCGTTCCTGATGGCCAAGGACATGGTTCTGCGCCTGCTGGGGGCGCATCGGACGTCGGTGTCGCTCGGTGAGCTTGCAGAGCTGAAGAAGATCTTCAAGGTCAGCATCGCGTCGCTGGTCGTCCGTTGCTCGCAGCTGGGCATCTTGAGCAAGGCGGCCTATGGGCGCTTGTGGGCTCAGATCAGAGACATGGGCTGGAACAGTCACGCATCCAGCGAACCCAATACGCTCAAGCCTGAGGTCCCACAACGGATGGAGCGTCTCTGCTTCCGAGCAGTGGCTGAGGGCGCGATATCAGAGGCTCGAGCGGCCGAGCTGATGAACATCAGTGTCCGCGAGCTCGACCGTCGACTGTCGGGGCAGTTCGCCTGATCACCCATGATCGTCCTGGTCTCAGACACCTCTGTCCTGATAGACCTGGAGCGAGGGGGACTCCTCGAGGCCGCGTTTTCGTGCGGCTTGGTCATGGTGGTACCTGACCTGCTTTACGAGCGCGAGTTGGCAGCGGAGAACGGACCTTTCCTCAAGCAGCTCGGCTTAGGCATCGTGGCGCTGACCCCCGAAGAGGTGTCGCTCGCCCAGGAGATTCGCACGCATCGTCCGGGTCTTTCGTTGCCAGACTGCTTCGCGCTCAGTTGCGCCCGCCGCGTAGACCATGCGCTGGTCACTGGCGACCAGCTGCTCCGTCGAGAAGCTCAGTCTCGGAAGTGCTCTGTCTTTGGTCTGCTGTGGATCTTGGAGCAGATGGAGAAATCTGGGACGGTCAGCACAGCGATGCTCTACGAAGGTCTCAGTAGGGTCGCGAATCATCCTCGCTGCCGCCTGCCCAAGGCCGAGATCGCGATCCGACTGGAACGCTGGTCGACGACGTAGCGCTACACCCAGAGCCCAGGCATCTCTACAGCTCGACCCTGATGCCCGACGCGTCTCCGAGGCGCACGCGCAGTTTCCTGACACTGCCCGCCAGGTCGACCCAGGGCCTTGAGTAGGCGTTGTCGTGGTTGAACAGCAGCTCTTGCGTGTTCTCACCTGTGAGAGCCCAGGCCAGTGTTTCGGCGTGAGGGTGGCCGTAGCCGCTCCCGTCCGTAGAGATCAAGATGCGGCGCGGCTTCAACAGGCCGAGCAGACGAGGTGATGTGTTGGTGCTGCTGCCGTGGTGAGAGAGCTTGAGCAGGTCGAGCTTGATGTCGCTACCCCGCTCCTTGCACAAACGACTCCAGGCGGCCTGCACGACGCTCGGGTAGGCATCGCCGGCGAAGAGTGCCGCCTTGTCTCGGTACTCCAGCAACAGCGCAAGGCTGCTGCCGTTGGCCACGCTGTCATCCTCATTGAATCGAGCCGCTGCGAGTGCTGGCAGATCGATTGGGGTTGAGATTGGCGGCCGCCGCGGCGATGTACCGCGCGCTCGCGCAACGAGCTCCGGTCCCTCCGCCTCCACGACGGCTGTTGGCCACATCGCGGCAAGGCGCTTGAGCTGCGGAAGGTTGGGAGACAGGACTGTGATGGCCATTCCGCCAGGCAGCTTGACCTGGGGCAGCGGCCCACGCGAAGGCGTCCGGATCGCTCCCCCACCGAAGGCGACATTCCAAGGAAGCCCTTCCGTCAAGATGAGCCTCTGTAGCTCTTCGGCTTGAGCGACGCTCCTGGCACGCGGGCCGCTACGCGGGAGCTGTCGCTCGCCGTTGAACCAGACATCCCTGATGGTCAGTCCATCTCTTGATCGGTTCTTGATGACCTGCGCTACACCACCAATGTGGTCCCGATCCAAGTGCGTGACTACCAGCGCCTCCAACGCGTGGATGCCTTCGGCCTTGAGGGCTGTCAGCGCTGGCCGGATTGACTCCACATAGGTCTTACCAACGCCGCAGTCGATCAGCATTGCGCGCTTGGGACGCCCCCACACCACCAGTAGGCTGTCTCCAAACCGGGCGCGAAGAGCGTGGACCCTCATGAGCGGCTCGAACTAATTGGCGCGGTGCTCTGATGTCCGACGAAGCTAGCTGGATTCTGAACCAAGCCCAGATGCGACGCACCCGAGGCCGGCAACGATCTGGCGAAAATGACTCACCTCGGTTCTCCTGGCGTCGAAAGCCTGGTGCCACGGTTGGTGGCGACCTTAACCTGCGTGCTCCAAGCTCTCGCACCTCACGTAGGTCCTCAAGCCTGGAACGTATGCGCCTCGGGCGCAGAGCTGTGCTGCACTGGCGACGACGCTCATGGTTCGCCGCCAGTAGTCTTCACGCCAGAGAGGCCTCGAAACCGGCTGTTGAGCACCGATTAACTGCCGTTAGGCAGCGTTCAAGAAGTTTACGGTTGCACCATAAACTCCGTAATCTACTTATAGGGCCAGCGCGCCTGACCGCTCGCCTTGCTGGCCCGCGCAAAGGAGCTCAAAGCGAGTCAGTTGCTCTCGCACTCAGCGTCGCTTGGCTTCCGGTCCCGCTGAGGTAGCACTTCAGTTGCAGCCCCAAGTGCTGCATCAAACTGAATCGCCCCGGCTTCTCTAGACACTCGCGAATGCGCTGAAGAAATGCCGACCGAACTCGGTCGGCAAGTGTTTGAATCGCCAGCCTTCAATCGACGGGCGTTCCGAGCCGAGGTCAACATTCGATTTGGCGGCGCAGCGATATTCAGGTGCAGCACAAATAGTCCAGCGCGCCGGGCGTCACGCTCGTTTGCAGTTCGGGGCTGGCGGGACAGTGGCACCGAAGCGCCCGCCGGCGCTATGCGCCGTTCTCGACCCCTGCGATCTCTTCCGCAGCACGCACGACCTTCCATGCGGGCATCCCCAGTGCTTGAGCGATCCTGAGCACGAGGCCGAGGGTGGGCTGCCGCTCTCCTCGCTCCAGTTTCCCGTAATAGGACCGATCTACGCCGGCCGCCAGAGCGAACCCGTCCTGCGCCCAACCAGCCGCCTCGCGCAAGCGCCTCACCGTCACGCCAAAGGCCTTCGCAGCCGCAGGATCGAACGAGGTCGAACGCGGGCTGGGCTTCGGGCGGGCGGTGATTGGCTTCGCAGCTGACACGGGGCGAAGCGTGCCCAGCGTGCTATCTTGTTGGCCACGGCATATAAGCCGTATTTGGTCAAAAGGGTAGAGCCGGAGATGTCGAGATGAAGGTGGTGGCTGGATGGGTCCTTCTTGCTGCGCTGGCCTTCGGCGAAGGCGCGGTCGCTGGGCCTGCAATGACCCTTGCGGACCAGTACAAGGAGTACATCGAAGTCGGCGTGCTTGATGGGCAGCACAAAGCGTGGAATGTTCCGAAGACGTCGCTGCGGCTGTCCTCCACGCCTGACGGCGCTGGCTATCGGGTGCCAAGCTCTGTCGCCTTCACGTTCCCACTGCCGTGGACGACGAAGAGCGCCGCGGTCCCCATCATGGAGACTGTCGCAGCAGATCTCCAGCGGATCTGCAGCTCGAACGGCGGCGAGCTGAAGTTCACGCCGCAGCCCGCCAGAGGAGAGCCGACTGTTGAGCGCGAAATCAAGCAACTACTAGAGAAGGGGTTGTTTGGCCGGTTTGAATGCGCGTCGGAGACCTACCCTTTCGAGATCGAAGTTCAGCCAGGCAACTTGGTTAGCAGGAGCTTCTCTGTCACGCTGACATGGACCTTGGTCTTGGCTACGGCTCCACCGGAGCTGATCCTGAAGGTTAGAGAGAGCCGGCGGAGCGACGTCGAGGAGGTCAAGGCGTTCCGGCGATCGATCAAGCCCGGCGTTCCGGTCGCAGTGCTCGCGTCGGAAGTTCCAACACAGCACATCAGCGAGAGCGGGCAGAGGCTAGAAAAGATGCTTCGAGGAAAGAGGTACTACGTCTGCGGCATGGCAGTTGAAGCCAACGAGGCACTCGTCCAGATTCAAGTCAACGGCGGCCTGTTCTTTGTAGCGCCGACTCATCTGCGCCCCGTGAAGGAACGAGTTGATGGAAAGCACTCTTTGCCCCTCGACGAACTGGAGAGCTGGTGCCTCTCAGGCTAACAGGCGTACCTTGCGCTGCGAGCTCTGGATCCTGGCGCCGTCGCGTCTTGCCGCCCAGGTCACGCTAAGAAGCGCCGCCCGCGGGTGCAGAACTCAGATCGGAGCTGTGCATGAGTCGAACGGCAGCAGAGAAGACCGTCCGCATATGCGAAAGCATCAGATGTGATCGATGCGAAAACACCGTCCATCGAGATGATGAAGGCTTCCAAAACTTTGTTGCTTTGGATTTCGATGCGGGATGGGGTTCCGCCTTGGGCGATGGGAATCACATCGAACTTGACCTGTGCCACAGCTGCGTCAAGGAAGTTCTAGGTCGGTGGCTCACGGTGAGCGCAGCGCAATGGGCAGGCGGGCCGAAGCGCATTGCATTGCTCGGCAGCATTAAGTCAACCAAGGCCAGTGACTGGTCCATGCCTCTTGAGGCTGGCTTGACCATCTCAGAAGATGTCGTTCCACCCAAGCCGCACGTCGAACAGCAACCGAAAGATTCCGACTGATCAAACCCGCCAAGCGCGTTCATTACGGATTATTCAACCTGGTCAATTTCACAGATCGCGGCGGCGAGGTTCATTTGCTGCCCTTGCGCGCTCCGCCCGGACTTGAGCAGCTAGTTCACTCTGCGATGAACAGCCGAACCGGTCCGACCTGACCGGCAGGACCGGCACGGAGCACAACAACGCTAGGCCTGAAAGCAGTCAGTCGCGACAGGAAGGGATCGACCCTGAGCGGCCGTAGCAGGCGCCGACCCGAGCACCTGCAATGCAGCGAGGCCGTGTGAGAACTCGGCTGTCGAAGCCAATAGGAGCAAGCTGCTGAGCTGC